>ERZ1034361.99-NODE-99-length-58851-cov-11.435209_pt1 | contig 58851 bp, 60 predicted proteins | sample MGYA00520617_ERZ1034361 | MGnify/ENA primary metagenome ERZ1034361 (study PRJEB33736, sample SAMEA104284507) | Azolla filiculoides | biome: Urban; feature: Water surface; material: Ditch water | place: Netherlands | collected 2015-10-28 | depth 0-0.1 m ... | reverse complement strand
TGTAATTAAGTCCTGTTATTGCTCTTAACTGACGTTCCGTTTTGATTTTTTCTGATATTTCTTTTACACTCATTGCGGCGTTTGGTATTTTGGTTATTTTAAGAAATTGTAATAGAGTTATTATTTATTATTTTTTTAAGAAAAAATTTATCTTTATAAAATACTGATTTCTATGGCTTTTATAAAGAATCATAGCGAATGTTATTTTTTACAAAATATTGATTTTAAAGTTTTATTTCAAAGCAACAAGTCTATTAATCAGCGTGGTGCAAGTGATGTGACAGTACGCGCTTTGCAACAGGCAAATTGGTTGCAAGTTGTTGAGGTGAAACCACAATCTTTGGTGCAGGCATGGGATTTAGGCTTAGGAGAAACGGCGGTATTGAGTTATGCCTTGCACAAACCAGGTTTTAAAGCAGTGATTGATGATGGTTTAGCGCGTAAATGTGCGCAAACTTTTGAGATTCCGTTATTGGGTACGTTGGTTTTGGTCTTAATTGCGAAAAAGCGTGGTTTGATTCTTGAGGCGCGTCCAGTAATGCGTGAATTAAAGCAGCAAGGTATGTATTTAAAAGAAACTACTTTGAATCAGGCGTTAGCATTGGTGGGTGAATAAATGAGTGTGCAGTTAAATCAGTAGACTAAGAGTTTGTTTTAAAATGATTTTTTAAATACCGCCAACAACATAGGTCAGTTAGCTTCGAGCGAAGCAAGAGAACGTAATCCGACATACAATTATTGATTCCCTCCCAAAACACACAAAAAATGTCCCCATCCGCCTCAGAAATTCTTGCCAAAAACTTTATCCAAACCACCGAAGGCTTAATTTTTGCCGTTGTTCAAAACGGCACAGAGCAGGGTAGGGCACTGTGTTTTTTGCGCTATATTTGGCATGAAAACCACTGGCAAAAAGTCAGCACCGCCCAAGCAAATCAACTCTTAAGCGCACAACACCCGCACTATTTATATTATTCAAACCAGCTAGAAGCCACACTCCACGCGGTTGAACTTGAAAAAATCATCAAACACTACCAACCCAAACAACGCCTGCACGAATTATTAAACCTTCCAGATTTTAAAAACAAGAAAAGTTTGGACGCAGCGACAACAGATTTAATCGCCCTGTGCCAATTATTTCAACAGGCAGGCATAGATTTGCAGCATTTCGGCGTAACCGGCTCACTCCTGATTGGAGCGCAACAAGCCAGTTCAGATATTGATTTGGTGATTTATAACCGTGCAGTTTTTCACCAAACTCGCCAAGTCACTGAATTACTGATTAAATCTAAGCAGTTAAATTCTTTAAGCCCAGAAGATTGGGCTGAAGCATTTGCACGGCGCGATTGCGAATTAAATTTTGCCGATTACGTTTGGCATGAGCAACGCAAATTCAATAAAGGCATGATTCATCAACGAAAATTTGACTTAAGCTTGCTAGAACCATCCTCAGAAAACCCAGAACATTATGCCAAACAAAGCGCGATAACTTTAACTGCGCAAATCCAAGACGACACTTACAGCTTTGATTATCCCGCACGCTTTTTATTAGCTCATGCAGAAATTGCAGAAATACTTTGTTTTACAGCCACTTATAACGGACAAGCCCAAACCGGCGAATGGGTGGAAGTGGCGGGACAATTGGAAGTTTCCGCCAGCGGCAAAAAACGCATCATCGTCGGCTCAAGCCGTGAGGCACGCGGTGAATATATTAAAGTGGTGAGTTTATGAAAAAAATACCACCTTTTTCCGCGATTATTTTTGATTTAGACGGCTTGGTTTTAGACACCGAAACCACTTATTTCATCGCATGGCAGCAAGCCGCTGAAACAATGGGCTATGATTTTTCACTGCTTGCCACGCACACGTTATCCGGCTTGCATTATCAATCGCTGATTAAAGTTTTGCAGGCAAGTTTTGGAGAAGATTTTGATTTACAACGTTTTAATCAATTAAGCGGACAATGCTGGCGCGATTATGTACAGGAATTTGGGATTGCAAAAAAACACGGTTTTGATGAGTTATTAGCGGTGATTGAAAATTTGAACATTCCTTTTTGCTTGGCAACGAATAGTGCGGAAAAAAATGCCCGCGAATGTTTAGCTTTAGCCGGTTTGCAGCAGACTTTTTCCGTTATTATCAGCCGTGATGATGTGGAAAACGGCAAACCTGCACCGGATATTTTTCTCACTGCCGCTGAACGTTTGCAAAAATCCATTGCGCAGTGTTTGGTATTAGAAGATTCGTTGGTGGGCATTGCCGCCGCACAAGCCGCCGGAGCGACTCCGGTTTTAATTCCTTCGGCAGTGTCGATTGCCGAATCTGAACTCAGTCAAAATGTTGCTGTATTTGGTGATTTAAACCAAATCGCCCAACTGATTGGCAATAAGTCCTTATAATCTAACCACTTAAGTCATCTGCAAAAATACCAATATCTGATGCTAAAACAGTGAATGTGTATAATGCGGATAACGCAAGGTTTATTTATTTCGCTCTGAAGCATTTAAAACCTTTCTTTATGACGGGATGATTGAATCTCGCGTTGAAAAAAATAACAACAATAATTGGCTGTATAGCCAAATCAACAATGAGGAGAGAACTATGATGTTTCAAGCATCTTTATCCGTGTTCATCGCGCTACTCATGGGCATCCTGGGGACTGTGTTTGTCGTTTGGGAGCTTAAGCGTGTGTTAAGTTATGACCAAGGCAACGAGCGAATGCAGTCCATTGCCAAGGCGATTCAGGAAGGCGCGAACGCTTTTTTATCCCGAGAATATCGAGTTATTGCGATTTTTGTCGCGATTGTCGCCGCTGTCATTAGCTTTTTTTTACACTGGCAAACCGCGTTATGTTTTGTGGTTGGGGCAATTGCTTCAGCTGGAGCAGGGTATTTGGGCATGTATGTTGCTGTGCGAGCCAATGTGCGCACCGCAGCGGCGGCAAGCCAAAATCTGCACGCAGGTTTGCGAGTGGCTTTCGGCAGCGGCTCGATTATGGGCATGGCGGTTGTCAGTTTCAGCTTAATCGGCATGACCGTGTTATATCTGATTTTTAATGGCAATCCCAATCAAATTACCTATGTAACAGGCTTTGGCTTTGGTGCAAGCAGCATTGCTTTATTCGCTAGAGTCGGTGGTGGTATTTACACCAAAGCCGCTGATGTGGGTGCAGATTTAGTGGGAAAAGTCGAACACGGTATTCCTGAAGATGACCCACGCAATCCAGCGGTGATTGCAGATAACGTTGGCGATAATGTTGGCGATGTTGCTGGCATGGGCGCGGATTTATTTGAAAGCTACAGCGGCTCTATTATTGCAGCAGCAACCTTAGGTGCGGCACTAGGGGCGAAATCATCTGCCTTTATCGGTTTGCCATTTTTGGTGGCTGCGGTTGGGGTGATTGCTAGTTTGTTTGGCATTTATATGGTGACAGCCGATGAACAAACCGCAGAAGAAGCAAGTGCGGATTTAAGCAATGCTTCGCTATTGAAAAAAGCCCGCCGTTTTGTCGGGCGTTATGTGCTGAAAATTGACGAAAATGCCAGTTTAGATGATTTATTAACCGCGCTGCGGCATTCTATTTGGGGCGCGTCTATTGTGATTTTAATCGCTTCGTTTGCTGTGATTTTGCTGTCTGGGGTTAGCATCAACTATTGGTTAATTATTGTCGTAGGCTTGGTGGCTGGCAACGGCATTGCTTACACTACGGAATATTTCACTTCTTACACAGAAAAACCCACTCAAACGATTGCTCATGCCACACAAACTGGCGCAGCAACCACAATTATTCAAGGATTGGCAGTGGGAATGATGAGTACCGCATTGCCTGTGCTGATTGTAGCAGTGGCTATTTTACTCAGCATCTGGTTAGGACATAAAGCAGACGGTTCAATCACCGCAGGTTTATATGGCGTTGCCTTAGCAGGTGTGGGAATGCTCAGCACGTTGGGTGTGACTTTAGCCACTGACGCATACGGCCCTGTGGCGGATAATGCGGGCGGCATTGCAGAAATGAGTGGTTTGCCAAAAGAAGTGCGTCATCGCACGGATGCTTTAGATAGTTTAGGAAATACCACTGCTGCAACAGGCAAAGGTTTTGCGATTGGTTCTGCAATCTTAACTGCGTTAGCATTATTAGCCGCTTATGTGACCGCTGCCAAAATCGACACGCTGCATATTTTAGGGCCTACCATGTTACCCGGTATTTTGATTGGGGCGATGATGCCGTATTTATTTTCAGCACTTACCATGACTGCTGTTGCAAAAGCAGCGCATGAAATTGTGGTGGAAGTGCGGCGGCAATTTCGTGAAATTCCTGGTCTGATGGAAGGTACAGCACAAGCCGATTATGCAACTTGCGTGGCAATCAGCACCGAAAGTGCTTTGAAAGAAATGATTATTCCCGGCACATTAGCAGTGGTTGCGCCGTTATTAATCGGACATATTCTTGGTAAAGAAGCTTTAGCAGGATTTTTAGTCGGTACGATGTCCTCAGGATTTTTGCTAGCAGTGATGATGGCAAACGCCGGTGGTGCTTGGGATAATGCGAAAAAATGGATTGAAACCGGACAATATGGCGGCAAAGGTTCAGAAGCGCATAAAGCAGCTGTGGTGGGTGACACCGTTGGCGATCCGTTCAAAGACACCAGTGGCCCTGCTTTGAATATTCTTATCAAACTAATGAGTATTGTGAGCTTGGTATTTGCAACTTCGTTTGGCTCAGGCTGGTTTAGTTTTTAAATCCACTTTAAGCCATTAAACAAAGGGTTGTTGCCTAAACCTGTCAGGTCTTTAAGAGCTGACAGGTTTTTTTATGCTCTTCAGAAATAGTTTCCTTAAAAATTTCAGCGGATTTTTTTCAAGAATTAATTTGTTTTGATTCTTTGTACTTCTCGAAAATAACTGAACTTAAACCTGTCAGGTCTTGAAGACCTGAAAGGTTTGATTGCTAACTCAGCTTGTCAAAAAAACGCCGTGTTTCAAACACACTCACAGGAAATTGCGCTGCACCGTTACGCAATAACCGTTTTAAGGCAAAATCAAACAGCAGCGGATTGTACTTTTGTATCGCATTCAAAACCGGCACGGCTTCTTGCGCCAATAAATTTTCACTGACAAAACTATCTAAATTAAACAATGGCAAAATCCCCGCCAGCGGATAATCCGAACCATTTAATAAACGCGAATGCCATGTTTGCCGCTGCAACAAATCGGGAATCACCCACGCATGATTGCGCAAAGTCAGTGCCGAAATATCAGCATATAACAAAGAGTTATAACGCGATTCATCCATCAGCCGCGCAAATAAAGAAAAACTTTTCACCCGCTCAGCATCATTACCTTTATCCAAATCAATATCATCACCATCACTGGCGCAATGCGCTAACACAACTTTCACGCCCGCATCCAACGCCCGACGAATGCGCAGCGGATTACCAAAATCTTGATTGCCGCCTTGCACCGCTTTTTCTTCCCCCGTGTGACTAATAATCGGCATTTGCAAAGCTGCCGCCGCTTGATAAAAACGCTCGCATTGTTTCGATAACGGATCAATCCCCATTGCAGACGGCAACCATTTAATCGCTCGCGCTCCGTCAGCATGAACTTGCTGCAACGCCTCTACACAATCGTGGCGGTACGGATGAATGGAAGCCACCCATTCAAAGGAATAGGGATAAGTTTTGGCAATTTTTTGCGCGTAACTGTTTGGAATATGAAAAATAGACTGCTCAGGGCGAGCTTGTCCTTGTGCGTCGTGATGCCAATCGAAAGCAAACAACATCGCTTTAAAACCGGGGCGCATTCCTGCGACTAAACTTTGCAAACGCGCCACATAACTTGCGTCAATCGCGCTTTCATCAATACAACTGCCGTTTAAATAAAAATATTTTTGCGTTTTTAAAAACGGATGCCGGTAGCTGTCCATGTCTGGATTAAACCAAGGCACAGCATTTGGCGCACTTGGATTGGAATCGCCTGAGCCAATCAAATGAACGTGACAATCCCAAACTTGGCTGGCATCAATGCCTTGCCAAATTTGCGTGATTAATGGATGGTTGCTGAGTTGTTCTGGCAAATCGGATAAACAAGGATTGAGCAATTTTGGTTTTAGCCAATAACTACAAGCGGTTAAGCCAATGCTGGTTAATCCGAGGGTGGAAACGCTAGTTAAAAATCGGCGGCGGTTCATCATGGTGTGTTTTTAAGAAACTTGGAAAGTGAAGAAGTATTTACCATTCGCCTGACGCTCCGCCATCGCCTGAAGAACTATACCAGTTTGTTTTTCAAGGGAGTTTAATTTTTCACGAAGTTCCTGCGCATCGTTTGGTTGAATCACGCTGGCAAAATCATTGATGTAGTTTTCGTGTGGTAGTGGATAGCGCGAGAAACTATACGCAGCAGGCAGGCTGACTAAAAAAGCAAGAACTATAAAAATCACGCGATACATTTGTTTTAACTGATTGTTTTTCATTATTTTTATCTCAGAAAATAGAATTAATTGCGGTTCATGTTAATTTACCCAAATTATTTGATGTCATCGTGTTAAAAAAAGTGGCGCATTACGTTATCGGCAATGCGCATTACCAACTAACAAATCGCTGAAATCCAAGTCATGCTAACAGTAAAATAATGATCCATATTATTGTCATTTGGGTCATCAAACCACTGCTGCCAATTGCATCAGTTGCTGCGCGTAGGTTTTGCGTTTCTGCTTTTAATATTAATAATCAAATAGTTAAACGTTAAATGTAGGCTGGGTTAGCATTTTTTGCGTAAGCAAAAAAGCGTAACCCAGCATCAGCGGCTATTGTGACCTTTTGCTGGGTTACGTTATTTCGCTTCGCCCGAAGCTCCCCCGACCTATTTTGCTAGTGAACCGTGTGCAAATTTTGTTTCAAACGATAACTCAATTCCGCAATTGTCCAATCAAAGCGTTCATTGATGGCGCGTTCTTGTTCTTTCATTTGGGTGCTGATTTTTTTGCCTTTCAGTTGCTTTAAGATTGCCAAATCCTCTGCTGTGCCTGTGTATTCAACTTGCTCCAAGGCTTTGTCTAGTGCTTTATAAGTGCTGTAAGGTAAAGGCGAAGGTAAATCTTGGGGATTAAAGTTTTGGTGATATTCCAGCAGCTTTTTAATTAACGCACCGTTGGCTTTTTCCGCCAGTGCACGGATGGCGGCTTCGCGGGCTTGGTAAAGTGGATGGTTTAACAGTTCTATGCCTGCGTTTTGCGGGTCTATTCTGGCAATGGCGTAGGCGTATTGATAAATTTTGTAATCCTCCAGCCAGGCTTTGGGGGCGTTGGGATCGCGGGTGATGACATCTTCATCGTTGGTGCTAGGTTTATATTTATAAGCATCGCGTTTGGCTCGCCATTGTTTTTTCTCTTCCACCGCTTTATCCAAGTTTTGCTGCATCATTTCTTTCGCATCTGAATAAGCCATTTTTGCCAACAAATGCGAAACCGGCATTTCTATCGCGTCTTGTTTTGGGTCTTGTAATAATTTCAGTAAAAAATCACCAATGTCAGGGCGATTGGTATTTTCCAAGCCTTCTAATGCAGCAAAGCGTAAATAATTCGGTTGATTTGGGTCTTGAATGAGAGAAAAGATAGGATTTTTCTGTGTTTCATTTTTGGCAGTAGCAATTAATTCAGCTTGAATTTTAATGGCAATATTATCGTCTAAATCCACTTTTACTTTTTCAGCGGCTTCGATAATGTGTTGGCTATAAGGCACTAACCATTCAGGATGTATTTCACCAATTTTGCTTAAAGAAGTGATGGCTTTTGTTATGACATCGCTATCTGCATTTTTTAGCATGGGAATTAATAAACTAACGGATAAATTATTAATTTGTTCTTGTTGCCAATAAATTAATTGTTCTTTGTTATTTTTAAAAACAAGCATCTCGATTTTAAAGTTTTCTAACGCATAATTTGCCACAGAACGTACATACCTATCATTATCTTTTAAGAAAGGAATAATTTGTTGAATGACTTCTTTTTCTTTGCTTTGCGCTAACGCATTAATTGTCGCAGACCGAACCCTGCTATCATTATCTTTTAATAACGGAATGATTTGTTGAATGACTTCTTTTTCTTTGCTTTGCGCTAACGCCTCAATTGCCGCAGAACGTACATTGCTATCATTATCTTTTAATAAAGGAATAATTTGTTGAATGACTTCTTTTTCTTTGCTTTGCGCTAACGCATTAATTGTCGCAGAACGAACCCTGATATCATTATCTTTTAACAAAGGAATGATTTGTTGCAGCACGGCTTTGTCTTTGCTTTGCGCTAACGCATTCTGTGCCGCTTGACGTACTTGCCAATCATTATCTTTTAACAAAGCGATGATTTGTTGAAGCACAGCTTTTTCTTTGCTTTGCGCTAACGCATAAATTGATGCAGAACGTACATTGCTATCATTATCTTTTAACAAAGGAATGATTTGTTGAATGACTTCTTTTTCTTTGCTTTGCGCTAACGCATTAATTGCCGCAGAACGTATACCTGTATCACTATCTTTTAATAATTTAAGGAGCTTATTTTTTGCACTTACTGTGTTGATTTGTTGCAAGCTCTCAATAGCTACATAATTATTATTATCGATATTATCTTTAAATAAGAATAAACGTTCTATAGTTTTCTGAACGCGGACATTGCTGATGGATGGAATTAGTTCGGCAATTAAATCGTTATTATCGGATTTTTGAATAGATTTAAATATTTTATCGGCATTATCAAACAATCCGACGGTGGCATAACCTGCAAATCTATTAACTAACGGCAATTTCCCAATCTGCACAATTTGACTGCTTTTTAACTCCGCAATCTGTTCAGACTCGAAGCGTTTATCGGCTTCAATATCTTTGCGTTCAAAATCGGATTCATAAATAAAGTGTTGCTGACGGAATATATCCCAACTGCGCAAATCGCCTTGATAAAACTCAACCCGCTCTGAAATTGTTTCATTACCCAGACGGTTCTGTACAGCCTTATAATTTTCCCAGATATCATAAGCCAAAAACATAGACAAGCCTGACAGCACCATAAAGCCTCCGCTGATAACAAGCTTCTTTTTAAACTGCTTCCTCTTATAAGCGTTATTCCACTGTCGGATATTTTCGACAAAAAAATGATGGTATAAAGAATATCGAATTTTTCCTTGATATTGTTGGGTGCGCAAAATGGTAAGATTTTGTAACAAATCTAAGGTTTGCTGTAAATTAGCAATATCTTCCCAAATCAAATTGGTTAAGTCATCAACTGAAAAAGATGCACCTGGCCAAGCCAAAAAATCAAAAGCTTTAGAAGCCAACCTTAGCTGACTATTGCTAAGGTTAGCCATTTTCTCAATAAAACTTTCATTAAACTTCTCTAATTGTTGCCGAGTATACCATTGTCCCCATTCAATAATGCTACGAGCAAATATGTCGTGATATAACTCATACCAAAGTTTTCCATTACGTTTTAAGCGGCGCAGAATAGATGCTTGTTGCAACTGCTCTAAGCAAGATTGCAAATCCTCCATATTTTCAACTAATGAGTCTGCTAATTCTTTTAATGGATAAGATATTTTTGCTCCATGTGGACTCACTAACAAAGTGAATGCCTTAGACGCTAATCGTTGCTGCTCTTCACTTAACTTTGCCATTTTGTCATTAAAATAACTCGCTAAAATTCCCTCCGCTTTACCTAAATTCTGATAATGCTCCAAAGTAATTAACTGCTCAGGTGAATTACAAGCATTTAGCCACAACTGCTGACAAACGATTTGTAAATGAGGAGGTTCAACTAAAAGCTGATTTGGCTGCGGCTTATCTATATGCTCTAAATCCAAGCGATCATTGCGCTCTCGCTCTCCCAAATCTTTTAACAATAACTCAATCAAATCGGCTTGATAGGTAAATCCTACCGCTTTCACTGGCTCAACAATCGCTTGCCGCGCTGCGTCTAACTCTAATTTTTCAATGCGATAAATCGTATTAAAAATTCCCGCATACCAAGGCTTAAACGCCTCCATTTCCATCGCAAAATCTTCACGCATTGAAAACACAAACGCGGTCGGGGTGTCAGTATCATGGATTGCAGTGGCAAGCTGGCGAATAAATTCATCGCGCTGCTGACTGAAACGCTGGTAATAAAAAAACTCCTCAAACTGATCCAGCAAAATCACCACCGTGCCTGAACCCAGCAAAGCGTGAATCTGCAAAAAATCCACCAATGGCAAACTAAAATCCGCCTGATAATCGGCATTAACTCTTTGTAGCTTAATAAAATGCTTCACAATGGTTTTCTTTAAATCCAGCAAGGGATTCAGTGCCCAATCATTGTGATAAATCAAATCCGCCATGCCACTGGCGCGTAAGGCGGGCATTACACCCGCTTGCAACAAAGAACTTTTGCCGACACCACTCGCCGCCACTAATAGCGTCAAGCGGTGGGCTAAAATTTTGTCGGTTAAAATATGGATTTCGTGCTGACGACCAAAAAATTTATCTTTTTCGCTTTCTTGATAAGGGCGCAAACCTAAATAAGGGGAATTTTCACTCATAGCGCAACTCCATGTTGAATCTCGTTCCAACGCGCTGCGTTGGAATGCTTTTTCAGACGCGCTGCGTCTCGTATCGCAGCGCGATATAACGTCGTTACCACGCCGCGCGTGGGAACGAGGAGGTTTGAATAAAGAGGATTTTCACTCATAGCAGCTCTCCAATTTTGGCGACAAACTCGGTCACGCTAAGATTCGGGTAATGAGTGCATTTCATATCTTCCCAAAACAACTGCTCAAACGAGTTGGGATTGGCTTGAATGACTAAGGGTTTGCTACTGTTATTATCACCGCCGCGCTGCTGTTGTAATACTTTGGCTATCAAGCGAGTTTCCCAGCTATCCGGCTGATAACCTAAAAACCACAAATCTTTACTTTTGAGCTTAGTGCCTAAATAAGAGGGGTAACTTTTCTGTAGCAGTTCTTTAGCTTGATTAAAATAATCTCGCTCTGATAACAACAAGTTATCTAACTCATCAGGATAGCCGCGCAGATAGAAAATTAAAGAAAAACCTTTTTCCATTAGCTGTAGGCTCGATAATTTATCACCGCTACAGCACGAAGGAATTTCGTTTTGTTTGGTATTAAATCCCTTCAATAAATAACGCTGGTCTTCTATGTTGGTGTCTTTATTGATGACAATTGAAATAAAAGAATGTGCACTGTTGCTTAATCGCTGTTCTAACAATGTATCGAAACCAGTAGCAATGACTAAAAAAGGTTTTTTGAGCTTAGACAGTAACTCATAAAGTTCGATTTCAGGTTGATAATTTGGTGTTACTAATTGTCTTAATTCCTCGATGACTCGATGACGCGGAGCATCATTACTGCGTAATTGCGCATATTCACAAACGGCGGCTAATTCAGATGTATTTTCATGCTCAAATCCTGTTAAGGCGACAATCTTTTGCATAAATTCCTGTGCAGAATTTAATTTTAAATCAAATAGTTTGGGCAGTTCCGTTCCCAAACAAAGACAAACATGCCCATTTTTTAGCGACTCTGCTAATAAGCGATAGTTGGGGTGCACGTTAATTGGATTCGCTTCTGTTTCTAACGATAAGCAAAAAACACTAAACGTAGCCGCATCAATCTCTTTATTTAAAAAAGATTCACACATCTGCAAAATAATTTCTGCTTCGTCATCAATGCCTTCTTTTTCAATTTGATTTAAGCGTTTACCTAATTTCAAATAAATTTTGGCAATGTCAGCCATTCGTCCTAATAACTTGGTTCGGATTTGTGAAAGGCGCGAGTTTGCAGTTAAGCGTTTAAAACTTGGTTGTATATCAATAATATCAGGATATAAACGCAAAACATTACTGATACAAACAGCATGACCAGCTTCAGCACCACGCATGTGACTTACAATGCCTATTATTTTGCCTTTATTGTTATAAACAGGTGAGCCGCTGTAACCAGGAGCTAATTTAGAAAAACCATCTGTTAGCTTGATATTAATATCCCATGCAGACACATTAATCCCTTGAGCATTATTGATTCTGATAGATTCTCCCAGTGTACCTACTAGGTTTCGTTGAGCCTGATTTTTACCTTCAAAGCTGCTATAACCACTAATTAAAATTTCGTTACTTGAATTACCAATAATACATTCTTCAAATAAAGGTGCATCAAATAAAACTGGCACTTTTAACACAGCTATATCAATTTCATCTCCAGAGCCACACGCCACAAATTCTAACGACTTGTCCAAAAATCCTGCTATTTTTAGGGTATCCTCAGCAGAGTTTTTACTCTTAATTTGTTCTAGCACATGCGCACAAGTAAGAACATAACTGTAGCTTTGGTCGCGGGCGATAATAAAACCTGTGCCAAAAGCTGTATTTTTTGGGTTGCTACTCAAAATCAAAACAATACTATCTTCAAGTTGTGGCATGTGCTGTTCTCTACAATTAAGGTTTAGGCGTTAATTTTAATGTAATACTTAAACTTGCGTTAGATTTACCTTTGGCAATAAAAAAATTTCCCTCGGCTTCCAGTCCTAGCTCTATTCCTACCTCTACTTCATTTACGAACATATCTTTATTGAGTTCTTTAAAAACGTTAGTCACAGGCTTGCAAGCTTTAAGCAAAATAGCTTCTATTGAGCTGATACTATTACTTACTTGAGATATTTGTAATCCACCACCCGCAATTGGCATTACTTGATCGGCCTGCACATCCACTTCCATCAAAATACCATCTTCTAATTCAACTAACTTACTTGCCATCTCATTCACCATCAGCTGTTTTTTTACAAATAGATGGAGTAAAAAATTCTATTTTTTACTCCACAATTCAAGGACTGTTAAAAACTATTCCATTGCAGCAATAATCGCCTCACCCATTTCAACCGTGCCGGTTTTAGACACGGGATTCAAATCAGGCGTAACAAATTCAGCATCGCTAACCACTTTTTCCACCGCCGTTTGAATTTTTTGCGCTGCCGCATGTTCACCCAAATGATGCAACATCATCACACCCGCCATAATCACCGCAGTTGGATTAGCAATATTTTTACCTGCAATATCCGGCGCACTGCCATGCACCGCTTCAAACAACGCTGCATCTGCACCAATATTTGCGCCCGGAATCAAGCCTAAACCACCCACTAACCCCGCTGTTAAATCTGACAAAATATCGCCAAACATATTGGTGGTCACAATCACATCAAATTGATACGGATTCATCACCAAGTGCATACAAGTGGCATCCACAATTTTTTCATCAAACTCAATTTCAGGGTAACGCGCCGCGATTTCTTTCGCCACGTCTAAAAACAAACCGGAACTGAATTTAAGAATATTCGCTTTATGACACGCCGTGACTTTTTTGCGACCATTATCTTTTGCATACTGAAACGCATACTCAACAATGCGCTCGCAACCTTTACGAGTCACCAGCGCAATACTTTCTGCCATATCTTTTTCTTTGGTCAGATAATGCTCAAGCCCCGCATACAAACCCTCGGTATTTTCGCGCACCACCACGATGTCAATATTATCAAAGCGCGTTTGCGCCCCTTTCCATGTTTTGGCAGGACGTACATTGGCATATAAATCATATTCTTGCCGTAATGCGACATTGATACTTCTAAAACCCTTGCCAACTGGCGTGGTTAAAGGGCCTTTAAAAGCAATCCGATTTTTTTCAATTGAGGCCAAAGTTGCATCAGGAATTGGCGTGCCATGTTTGTCAAATGCCGCCATGCCAGCGTCTGCTTCTTCCCAATTTATCTTTGCGCCTGAAGCATTAATAATTTTAACTGCAACTTCCATAATGGAAGGACCGATACCATCACCTTTAATTAACGTAACGTTGTGCATTGTTCACTCTTTCGTTTATTGGAAAACTTCAGAATAATACACAGATTCACACAAGTTTAAAAATACTATACGTTTTAAGTCTGTTACACCTTCAGGTTTTCTTTTATACTTGCCTGTTACTTTTACTTACAGGAGATATCATGGAAAAGCCATTTATTTTACACATGCTGACCACTGCTAAAAATTTAAGCCCGTTTGATGTCAACATGGCACTCGATGCAGGCTGGGTTTCGGCAATACCTTATACAAATGTTGAGCCGAGTGAAATTCAAGGGCTAGTACAGGATGCTATTTTCTCGCGTAGTCTGAAAAGTTTGAAAAAAACGGGGATTTTTATCGGTGGACGCGATACCAAACAAGCGATGGATATGCTAAAAGCTGCACGCCATGCAATGGTGCCACCTTTTGAAGTCTCTGTGTTTGCTGACCCTAGCGGTGCGTTTACGACAGCGGCTGGCATGGTGGCAGCGGTAGAAAAAGAATTAGAAGAAAAATTTAACACCACATTAGCGGGCAAAAATATTTTGGCATTAGGCGGCACAGGCCCTGTTGGACAAGCCGCAGCGGTGATTGCAGCGCAAGCCGGCGCAAATGTACGCATTATCGGCAGACAACTTGAAAAAGCGCAAGCGGTTGCAGATTTGTGTAATTCAGAATTTGGTGATGGCAAAATTACCATCACTGCGGGCGCAGATGCGGACAAAGGCGAATATATAAAAACGGCGGATGCAGTGTTTGCAACAGGCGCGGCTGGGATTGAATTGTTAAGTGCTGCGTTGATTGCCAGCGCACCACAGTTAAAAGTGGCTGCTGATGTGAATGCTGTGCCACCTGCGGGTATTGCTGGTGTGAGTGCATTTGATAACGGCACAGCGATTGCGGGCTCAGCCAGCGGTGCAGTGGGAATCGGCGCGTTAGCGATAGGTAATGTGAAATACAAAACCCAAAATCAATTGCTGAAAAAAATGCTGGAAAGTGAAGAGCCTGTTTATCTGCATTTTGAACATGCGTTTGAAGTTGCCCGCGCTCACATTAAATCATCAGCTAAATAGTTTTCCACATCGTTCCCGCTATGTGCGGGAACACAGCCTGTGTCGCAACAGCGGCACGAGACGCAGAGCGTCCAGAAAGGCATTCCTGTGCAACGCATAGGAACGATACAAAATCTTATACAAAACAGGAATCAGATAGTGAAAAAAAGTATTTTACACATGCTTGACCCTACGCCTAATAATAGTCCGTTTGATATTAACATGGCACTAGACGCAGGTTTTGATGTGTTAATGCCCTACTCGAATGTTAAATTAGAAAACGTTCATCGCCTTACTCAAGATGCTATTTTCTCGCGTAGCCCCAAAGGAATTAAAAAAACCGCGTTGTTTATTGGTGGGCGTGATATAGGTTTGGCAATGGATATGCTTAAAACATGCAAACAGGCGATGGTTCCACCATTTGAAGTGTCAGTGCTTGCAGACCCCAGTGGTGCGTTTACCACTGCCGCAGCATTGGTCGCTTGTGTGGAAAAAGTTCTTAAAGAGCAGCATGGCAAAGAGTTAAAAGACTGCAAAGCGGTGGTTTTTGGTGGCACAGGGCCTGTGGGAGTCGTTACCGGCGTAATCGCATCCTTAGCGGGAGCTGACACCACCTTGATTGACCATTTGTCGAATGCAACCGCCAATGATTTGGCAAAACAATACAATCGTAGCTTAGGCTGTTCTTTAAAAGGAGCGGCGACCAATTTTGATTTAGATAAAATTAATTTGATTGCTGATGCTGATATTGTGTTTTGCACTGCCAAAGCGGGGATTCAAGTCTTAGGTGCAGACATTTTAAAAGAAGCGAAACAATTGAAAGTCGCAGGTGATGTCAACGCTGTGCCGCCGTTAGGGATTGAAGGCATTGGAATTAAGGATTTTGGCGCACCTTTGTTACACGCAGCAACAGAAAAAACTTTTGGCGTAGGCGCATTAGCGGTTGGAAATATTAAATATCGGGTGCAGCAGGAATTATTAGCATCGTTATTAGGCTCGGAAAAGCCTGTTTATTTGGATTTTAGGGACGCATTTAATAAAGCAAGAGAAGTTGTATAGTTTGCACTTTTTTTAAAACGCTGACAGATTGTCCTGCTGTCAGCGTTTTTTTTTGCGCTATGAAAAAGTGAATCGAGAAAATAGTTAAAGTTCTCAGGTATAAAAACCTTCCAGGTCTTCGAGACCTGGAAGGTTTAGGCGATAAAAATTTTCAAGACGACCAGTCGTCTTAAAAAAATTTCGCTAATCTATTTCTGTAAAGTGCGTAATCTCAGAGAGTTAAATAGAAAATTATCTCGCCCCATCAATTGCTTAAAAACAGGTAAAATACCCAACGAGACCTAATCCACATTTTCAAAATAACATGGCAGAACAACTCCCCTCAACCACGCAAACACGCGCCCTGAACAAACCTGCAACAACCTCAATCACATTGTTGGGGCGCGGGTTGGAGACACTTAAAAGCCGTGAAATTGGCGCGATACGCACTGAGCTGGATAGCCGCTATCGCAATGCCCGCGATATGTATAATCGCATCACAGATTATGGTGAAGAGCGACGTTTTAACGTGCAATTGCTGCCTAAACCAGAGGAAATGAGCAAAACACCGCCATTGCTGCAATCGTTTTTGAATTTGTTTCAACAGTTACTAGACGTTTTTAAAGTATTTGAGCAATTGGCGAATCAGGAATATGGAAAAGCGTATTTTCCTTTGGCAAATATGTATCAAGGTGGGCAAGGCGTTAGTCAAAACAACGAAAAAGTTGAATATTACAGCCGCTTAGCCTTTGAATGGTGTATGAAAAATCAAAGTGCCGATGACCCTGAAGTTTGGGGTGATTTAAGTGTGATGTACACCAATGGACATGGCGCACCACAGAGCGAGGAACAAGCGGTGTTTTGGGTGCGCAAAGCCGCCGAACAAGGTCATGCGAATGCACAATGCAATTTAGGTTGGATGTACGAAAGCGGTCAAGGAGTGGAACGAGATGATGCACAAGCGGTGTTTTGGTATCGCAAAGCCGCTGAACAAAATATTGCCAATGCACAATGGTTGTTAGCTGGCTCGTATCGCAATGGTTATGGTGTTGAGCAAGATTTTAAACAAGCGGCGAGTTGGTATCATAAAGCCGCTGAACAAGGACATGCGTTAGCGCAGTTTTTTTTGGCAGGAATGTACACAAAAGGACTCGGCGTGGCACAAGACGAAGCGCAAGCCATCGCGTGGTATCGAAAAGCGGCAGCACAAGGCAATGTCAGTGCGCAGAACAATCTCGCAAAACTTGGTATTGACTGGCAAGCAGCGTGATACTTCCTGAAGAACAAGAACTCCTGCATTTAGAAAGCAAGCAAGCTGCTTTGGAAGATCAGGTTGCCACTGCCGAACTGATGCTTGAAACTTTAAAAGCGGAAAGTGTGCGTTTTCAACATTATTATTACCAAACGATTGGGCGTTTATATGTTGAATTAGACTGGTTGAATCTGCAAATTGCGAAAATTCAAGCAGGCGACGAGTTGCTAAATGCCGCCTTGGAAGCCGCGCAACAACAAGCTTTAAAATCTGCCGCTGAACTCGGTGCAATTGAAGTGCAGCCTACTCCGGTTAAAATAACGCCAGAATTAAAACAATTGTTTCGACAAGCTGCAAAGCTGATGCACCCGGATAGAGCCACGACCGATGCTGAACGTGAACGCCGAACTGGATTAATGGCGCAAGTGAATGTTGCGTATGCCAAAGGCGATCAAGCCACCATCGAAAAGTTGATGATTGAGTTTGGACAAGACCCAGAAGCGATTATTGGTGAAGATGTGGCTTCGCGTTTAGTGAAAGTAATTCGCCGAATTGCGCAATTAAATCGGCGATTAAATGAAGCGCAACAAGAAATTGCCACGCAAAAATCCGGTGAGTTGTTTGAATTAATGAAAACCTTGAGCGCGGCAAAAAAATCAGGGCGCGGCGATTTATTAGCCGATTTAGCTAAACATATTCAACAGCAAATTTTGCAATGCAAACAGGAATTAGATTTGCTCAAGCGGCGTAGTTCTCCTGTTGACGTGAAATGGGATAATTAAACCTACTTTTGCACGGCTCTATCTGTTTAAAGCTAAGAATTCGGTCAACAATAACTTGACTTAATTTCTTATAACTCCTTGTCTAGGGGCGATTTTAATCGCCTAGGGCGAATGAATTCGCCCCTACATCAGCTTTCAAAAACTGGGAAGTTATTTTTAGCCAAATTCTAGGCAACTAAGCAAGACTGAAAAGGGAAAATCGCTTACACTACAAAACAAGTGGAAAAACCTCTTTCTCACAAAGATAATGCTGACACTCTCAGCCCGTTAAACTCTCTCAAACAGTACAATTTATCAGCACAATGTTTAATAATCAGTACGGCGTACCGCAAAAAGTAGTAGATAGGCTATTAAAAGACCTCGACGAAAAAGACATAAAACTGCAAGAGCGCGAAAGCGTGACCGCGAATTGGATTCAAAAATATAAAGAACTTGAAAGCCAATTAGCCAGTCGCACCGACGATATTGCAAAGAAAACCAAAGCTTTTTTAGATGATGGTAAATTGGAAGATGCCGAAAAGCTGTTTTCAGAAGCTCTTTCGGGGGCTTTGGAAAAAGCCGCGAATAATGCTTTTTCGTTGGCGCAAATCAAAGTTTTGCAATTAAATTATCCAGAGGCAAAAAATTACTATCAACAAGCGGTGCAATTAGCCCCTGAAAATGCTTTATATTTGAATGAATTAGGAACGCATCTGTATACTTTGGGAGCTTACGATCAAGCTGAGCCTTTATATAAACGGAGCTTAAGCATTTGGGAACAAACGTTAGGGAAAGATCATCCAGACGTTGCAAAAAGTTTAAATAATTTAGCCGCGCTTTATTACACGCAAGGCAGTTATGAACAAGCAAAACCTTTTTATATCAGAAGTTTAGCGATTTGGAAAAAAGCGTTAGGCACAGAGCATCCTAACGTTGCGAGTGGCTTAAACAATTTAGCCTTGTTGTATAAAACGGAGGGAAAATACAGTCAAGCCGAATCGTTATACCAAGAAAGCTTAGCGATTAGAAAAAAAGCGTTAGGTGAAGATCATCCCGATGTTGCGACCAGTTTGAATAATTTGGCGGGGTTGTATTATACGCAAAGCAAATTTGCAGAAGCTGAACCGTTATATCAACGCAGTTTGGATATTAGGGTGAAAGCGTTGGGCAAAGAGCATCCTGACGTGGCAACCAGCTTAAATAATTTAGCGATGTTGTATAAAAAACTGGGTAAAAACAGCCAAGCCAAGCCACTTTATCAACGCAGCTTGGCAATTTTGGAAAAATCCTTAGGCGAAGAGCATCCTTCTACTAAAGCGGTGCGAAATAATTTACAAAAATTGCTGAAAGACTAAGTTACTAAGCTAAGAATTTGGTTAATAAAGACTGATGTAGGGGGGATTTTAATCGTCCAGGGCGAATGAATTCGCCCCTACATCAATATGCCAAAATCGGGAGGTGTTGACTTTACGACTCTCGTACACAATTTATCATTTTGATTATTAAGAGTTTTTATTAACTTAATGACAGTTCTGCCCTACCCTGCATAATAATTTTCATCTTGCGTGATTAAAAATAACACCCAAGAAAACTCCCCCGTACTGATTTTTGAGCCACAATAACCACACACGGCAGATTGCCCCATCTTATCAGCAGGAGCAGCGCATTGTGGACATACGCTTAAATCAGGTGCAGTTTGTGATACTTCTACTCCTGTGCGACGAGAAAATGTCCAATACTCAGAATAGGAACGATATTTTTTATTTGATCCTCCAATAAGATTCTGATTTCTGTCTAAGGTATAGTCAAAGCAGGATGCAAATATGCGCACAGTAATAGTTTCGTAATAAGTATCTAATTCAATTTTGACTAATTCTACTTTTTGGATTTTTAAGTCATCTAAATGATTGTGAAGTTCTTGTTGTTTATATAAATCCATCCAAAAAGAATTTGCCTCATATAAGCGATCAGAAATTAAATGGCGGACTTTATTTAAATTACGTTGTGTCCATGCTGCATTTAATTCTACAACATAAGACTTTACAATATCCTGTGTAAACGTATTCCAATAAGCTGTCCAACTAAGATGGTGTTGCGCTTCAAATGAAGCTATTTCTTGCGCAAGCTTTCGACTATAAAGTGTGGCTAAATGAGTTCCTGTTTCCTCCGCATAAGCCACTAAATCCACTGTATGCAAAAGCGATTGATTCACAACATAACGCTCTTTTAGATACCACTGTTGCTGACCTTTAATAATCATTGTTCCGCAACTACTACAGGTACCAGCATCGGTAAAATGCGCAGGTGCGTTACAGGCAGGACAAAGTAAAGCCTGCATTTTTTCGGGGGGAAGTGATAAAACACCTTGTTCGCGCTGGAAAAACCAACGTTCTGTATTGGTATATCGGGTGTGTTGCTTGCCAGAATCTTCTGTATAAAATGCAGGATGCACTGTGTAATTTGATGCAATTTCCACTACGATTCTATCTTCATTACTGACATTATCAATTAAATGAATAGCCACTGAGTTAATCACAATTTCGCTAATCACAATGACGTTTTTATTAATCAATAAATCTAATTTTTTATCATATTTCACAGAATTAGCTAAATAAGGAATTAAGGTGTCAAATTCCTTTTTCCCATAATAGCTATAATATTTAACGTAAAGTAAATGCACAAAATCTAAGAATAAAATGCGAGAAAAATTAGCATCGATTTGTTTGAATGTAATTAATTTATTCTCATCAAAACGTTTAACAGGTCTTTTAACGGTGACGGTTTGGGGCTGTTGATTGTTGTCAACCCAAAGAATATATAAAACGATGAAGATTATGATAATAGTAAAAAAGAACCAAAAAGCACTGTCGTCATCATTAGATGAGGAATGCGATGAGCCGGAATAACTGTGTGATGAAGAATGACTGGATGAACTGGAGTGTCCGCCCCACGATGATGAGTGGCTGCTTGATGAGGAGTGACTACTTGACGAGTGCCCACCGGATGAATGACCGCCACCAAAACGCGCTTCTGCTTCTGGAATAGCAAAAACAGTCAAGCTGAATAACAGAACTATTGCGGAAAAAATGGAGAATATTTTTTTCATAATTCTATTTTTAAGTCATTTGGCAATTCATTGAGATTATTTTCTAATGCCGGAATATAATGATTAAACGTTGTTTTACATTTTTCCAATGCTTGTAAAAACGCTTCAGTCTGTTGTTTTTCTTTAAAAATACTTTGTAAATCAGTTTTGATTTTTTGCCATTCTTCTTCAGGAATCGCAAGCTGTGCTCCTCTATCGGCGAGGATATAAACCATTTTTTCTAGCAATGAAACGTAAATTAAAGTGCCAACTTCGGTGCTGGTATGATGCAATCCGCCTTTTTGAAATAAAGCGCGCGCCATAATTTCCACATTGCGTTCTTGACGTTTTTTACCTGTGAAAAGTCGTTGCAGAGGGGGGGAGACTAAACCGAGCAAAATCCCAACACCAAAAGCCGCTAGCGTAATCAAGTAAGCAAGATAATCTGCAAAACGGGTGTCAACGTAGAATAAATAACTAAAGGTTAGAATGCTGACAATCGCGCCTATGCCTATTGCTACGTCTTCGTACAGAGCGGAGCTTTTTTTAATCAGAACAACGACTTCAATTTGCGAGCTTTGTTCAAGCTCAGCAATCATTTTGCCAAGTTGGGTTTGAAAATCAGGATGGTTAAATTTTTTCATTATGATAGTTTTTAGTAGTCCTAAACAACGCGAGATTTTAAATTAAAAATAATTTCTCTCAACTCACAAAATTAAAGTGGTTTATTGTAACTCAGAAAGGACGTTAAACAAGTTATCATTGTGAAAAGATATTTTTTAGAAAAAACAAAAATAAATTTGCAGGAATCTGCGCAAAATAACACTGTGAGTTTTTTAGGGTAAAAAAAAACGGAAACTCTGTTACCAAAGTTTCCGTTTTCTATTCAACAGCTTTCTGTGAATAATTATTCGCCAGATGCCATTTTTTGTTCTGTTTCATAAACCAAAATAGGATCATGATCACCTGAAATAACCCCCTCATCAATCACTACTTTTGTAATGTTAGAAGCGGAGGGTAATTCATACATGGTGTCTAGCAAGGCGTTTTCGACAATCGTTCTAAGGCCGCGTGCGCCTGTTTTTCTATCCATTGCTTTACGCGCAATGGCAGATAACGATTCGCTTCTAAATTCCAGCTCTGAGCCTTCCATTTCAAACAAATGTTGATATTGTTTAATTAAGGCATTTTTAGGTTCAGTCAGAATTTTGACTAACGCGGCTTCATCTAATTCTTCTAATGTGGCTACAACTGGCAAACGTCCAACAAATTCAGGAATTAATCCGTATTTGATTAAATCATCTGCTTCAACTTCTGCAAACAATTGCCCAACATTTTTGGAATCGTCTTTTGTTTTGACATCCGCTGAAAAGCCAATACCACCTTTTTCAGAGCGCGCTTTAATGACTTTGTCTAAGCCAGAAAATGCACCACCTACAATAAATAAAATATTTGCAGTATTAACTTGCAAAAATTCTTGTTGTGGGTGTTTGCGTCCACCTTGTGGCGGCACAGAAGCAATAGTGCCTTCAATCAGTTTTAATAACGCTTGTTGTACGCCTTCGCCTGAGACATCACGGGTAATTGATGGGTTATCAGATTTGCGCGAAATTTTATCAATTTCATCAATGTAAACAATGCCGGACTCAGCTTTTTCAACATTGTAATCGCATTTTTGCAGAATCTTTTGGATGATATTTTCTACGTCTTCACCGACATAACCTGCTTCTGTCAATGTGGTGGCATCAGCAATGGTAAACGGTACGTTTAATAATCGAGCTAATGTTTCTGCCAATAATGTTTTACCTGAGCCGGTTGGCCCAATTAACAAAATATTGCTTTTTGCTAGTTCAATTTCATCTTTTTTGGAATGACTGCGCAAGCGTTTATAGTGGTTATAAACAGCGACAGCGAGAATTTTTTTTGCGTTTTCTTGACCAATCACATATTGATCTAAAACTTCTTTGATTTCTTTAGGCTTAGGTAACTTTTCATCAGATGATGTCGCTTCCTCTTCTGGTAGCTCTTCTCTGATGATGTCATTACAAAGCTCTACACACTCATCACACACATAAACCGAGGGCCCTGCAATAAGTTTTCTGACTTCATGCTGACTTTTACCGCAAAACGAACAATAAAGAAGTTTATCATCGTGTTTGCCGCTTTTGTCATTACTCATAAATTAGGTCTCCGCGTACATCTTGTTAGATGCCGTTATTTTTTTGCTTGTTTTTGAGAGGGTCTGTAAATCGTAGATTATTCTGTAGGAATTGTTCTGCTAGATAAAATTTTATCAATCAAGCCATATTCAACAGCGGCTTCAGCACTTAAAAAATTATCTCTATCAGTATCTTTTTCTACTTTTTCAATAGGTTGTCCTGTGTGAAACGACAACACCCGATTCAGTTTTTCTCTGATTAATAAGATTTCTCTCGCATGAATGTCAATATCAGACGCTTGACCTTGATAGCCGCCTAAAGGCTGATGAATCATCATTCGAGAATTAGGTAAGCAAAAACGTTTACCTTTTGCGCCGCCTGTTAATAACAATGCGCCCATGCTTGCTGCTTGACCGATGCACATAGTACTAACATCTGGTTTAATAAACTGCATGGTATCGTAAATCGACATTCCAGCAGTCACTGAACCGCCAGGTGAATTGATATATAGGTGAATATCTTTATCAGGATTTTCAGATTCTAAAAATAGCAACTGTGCCACGACTAAATTAGCCATGTAGTCTTCAACTTGCCCTACCAGAAAGATAACCCGCTCTTTTAATAAGCGCGAATAAATGTCATACGAACGTTCGCCGCGTGCGGTTTGCTCGACAACAATGGGGACTAATCCACCAGCCGCTTGTGGTGACAGACTGTCATTAATTTGCTTGTGATTATTGTACATGCGGGTCTCTTCCGGTAATGGTTATAGCTTACTGACGTTGTTTGTCCATGACATCGCTGAAATTAGCGTTTTGCTCAACGATTTTGATTTGGCTAACAATCCATTCTACAGATTGGTCTTCCAAAATCATTTGTCGCACATCATTTAAGCGTTTTTTATCAGCATAATACCATTCTACAACTTCTGTAGGGTTCTCGTAGCTTTGCGCCAACTCTTCAATGGTAGAGCGCACTCTATCTTCATCTATTTTGATTTGATTTTGTTCAATAATGTCGCCCAAAATCAAGCCTAATGCGACACGACGTTTTGCTTGAGTTTCAAACATATCGCGTGGCAAGTTTAAATCTTCTAGCTTCAGTTTGTATTTTTTAGCGTTTTCTGCATAAGGCTGCATCATGGTGTTGATTTCTTGATCAACTAATACATTCGGCACAGTTGGATTGCTATGAGCATACAATGCGTCTAATACTGAAGTTTTAAAGTCTGCTTTTAAAGCACGCTCTAACTCACGTTCCATGTTGTTTCTAACATCATCATAAAACGTAGTAATGTCGCCGCTTTCAATGCCGTATTGCTTAACAAACTCTTCTGTAATTTCAGGTAATAAAGGCTCTTCTACTTTTGATACTTCAACTTCAAATGTAGCTGTTTTTCCTGCTAATTTTTGATTGCCGTAGTCAGCTGGGAATGCGACTTCAAAACTTTTTGTCGCTCCAACAGAAAGTCCGAGTAATTGCTCTTCAAAGCCCGGAATCATTTTATTTGAGCCGATTTCAACAGGATAGTCTTCAACTTTGCCATCGGTAAAGTTTTCACCTTCGCAAACGCCTGAAAAATTGACCGTGATTTGATCTTGGCTTTGTGATGCACGTTCTACAGTGCCCCAAGTTTTTTTCTGTTCTCTAAGCTTTAGTACCATTGTATCAAAATCAGCGTCTTCAACAGCTGCAACTGGGCGTATTGCCTCAACTTGATCAAGACCTGCTAATGAAATTTGCGGATAAACTTCAAATTCTGCGGTGTAAGAAAAGCCTTCAGCTGATTCAATTGGATGAATATGTGGCATTCCAGCTGGATTTAAATCTTGCTGTTTTAAAGCATCGTAATAGCTAGATTGAATCATATCGCCAGTTACTTCGCTTCTAGCTTTTTCGGCATACTTTGCTTTGATAACGTTTTGAGGAACTTTTCCAGGACGAAAGCCAGCAACTTTTACTTCACGCGATAATGATTTTAGACGAGCATCAACCTTTTGCGAAATAACTTCTTCTGGGATGCTAACAGTCATTCTTCTGCTTAATTCTGATGTCTTTTCGACAGAGACTTGCATTGCTTTACCTCAAAAATATGTGATTTATATATGGATACCGGTAATCGGTGTGAATCAGGGGTATCAACGATGATGATCGTTATGAATTCGGGATAAGTGGTGCGAGCGGAGAGACTCGAACTCTCACAGGGTAACCTACTGGAACCTAAATCCAGCGCGTATACCAATTTCGCCACGCTCGCATACTTTAAGAGCTGAACATTATCAGTGAAATTTATGCAAAAATCAAGTTATAAAAGTATTTGTAAGAATGTCAGGCTAATGATTAACGCTGACGTGATAGCCTATCTGTCTAATTTCATTCGCAAACGCATTCATAATAACGCCATCAAGTTTCGCTATTTCAACAGCTTCTGGTTGAAATGAAGGTCGAGCAATGGTGTAAAGCATTACTTCTGCAATCGTGGTGCGCTTTTTAATTTGCGTTAAAAACTCTAAATAAGCCACTTTTTCGCTTTCTACTAAACCTTGTCCTTGATAATTCAACACACAGGTTTGTATTTTTGTTTCACACAACTCTGCGCAACTGATAATACCTGCTAAGGCTTTTTGTGCTGATTGTTCTGTGCTATTAATTTGCTTACGCCCTGTCTCGGTCGCGCTATCTATTTTAAACCACACTTGCCCGTTGTAATGGTGTAGCTGTTTTAAGCCTAATTGCACTTTAGTTTGGTGCATCAAACTGCCGTTGGAAATGAGTACGAATTTGGCAGTCGGAAAAACACCTAGCTCTGTGGCAATTTCGCCAATTAAACTAATCGCTTTTTCAAATCCTACTAAACTGGTAGGTTCGCCATTGCCAGAAATAGCAATATCTTTAATCACACGCAGTTCTGGTGCAATTTCAAAGCGGTCATAAAAGTCACCGTGCAAAACATCAGCTAAAAAGAGTCTTAATTCTTGTTCTAAAAGATCAAAATCCATTTCTGGCGCAGTGCCTCGCATTAAATCAGGCACTTGGCAATAAATACATCGCCAATTACACGCGCTATTGATATTAAAGTTAATCCCTATCGACAAACCACCTGAGCGTCTGGACATGGCAGGATAGACATATTTTAGCCCTACACTATCGCGGCTATGGTCATTTGTGGTGAGTTTTTGCGTCATGTTGCTGTCAAAAATAAGCTAAAAGCGTGTTATTGTACTTGCCTTTCATACTAATAACATAAATTTTAAGGGTTTAGATATTATGCTAACGGAAGAACGCTTAATGGAGTTGGAAATTAAGCTCTCATATCAAGAGGATTTGTTGCAAGAACTTAATTCGATTGTCGCCAGCCAACAAAAACAAATCAGTCAATTAGAAGGAACTTTGCTGGTGCTATATGAGCGGATGAAAAGCATTTCTGTAGAAGACGGAACAAATCAAACAGATAATCAGCCTCCTCCGCATTATTAGGCACAAATCGATTGATACGCTCAAAACAGCGGTAAAAACCACGCTTTCAAGTGGCATTAATGCGGCATTAAGATAAATTTCAAGGTAAAATGAGCAATTAAATCATTTACCAAAGAGTCGTGATTATGCCTGATACAACAGAATCTGCTTTGCTCGATGCAGACATCATACAACGTTTACAAGATGAATTGCCGCATTGGTATTACGAAAACGGCTGGATTCGGCGCAAAATTAAAACCAGTGGTTGGAAAGCCACGTTAATGGTGGTGAATACCATCGGACATTTAGCCGAAAAAGCCTGGCATCATCCCGACTTAACCGTTTCTTATGCGTTTGTGATTGTTAAATTAGTGACCCATTCGGCAAAAGGCATCACCGAAAAAGATTTTGCTTTGGCGAAAAAAATTGAACAAGTGGTGATGTGGGATGCTGCTGAGGAATCTAACGGTGTATTTGACGGTACACCGGACGACCCACGTTTTAAATATGTGAAAAAAGATTAACGCAAACCAAACCTAACAAGTTTTTAAAACCTGTCAGGTTTAATCGCAGAATTATCAAAGTTAAAAAAAGGAAATATTGTGATTGAAATAACCGAAGTTCCGAGTCCTTTTTGCGGCATCGGTACGGATGATTTAACCATTCAAGTGGAAGGCTTAAGCTTAAAAGTCAGCGCAAACGGCTGTGCGGTAAATACACCTGCATTTGAACAAGCGATTACCGATTTACAACCGCGCATTTATGGCAAAGAAGTCAGTTTATCCGAAGCTGTGACTCATGCAGCGCAATTGTTGAACAGTGCTAATCAACCGGTGATTGGCGGCTGTGCAACCGATGTTAATGGTATGAGAGCCTTGCTGGAATTAGCGGATAAAAACGGCGCAGTAGTTGATAACGTGAATTTTGTCGGCGCACGACGTAATTTTTTAGCGATGCAAGATTCCGGCTGGATGAATACCACCTTGGCAGAATTGAAAAATCGCTGTGATGTGTTGTTGATTGTCGGCGCGGATTTAGAAGGTTTCGCACCGCGTTTTTTTGAACGCTATTTGTGGAATAAAGAATCCATGTTTCTGGAAGACACCAGCGCGCGGCAGATTATTTATTTAGGCAAAGCTCCAAGCGGCGAAGCGTCAACCTCGCCGAATGGTACAAAAGCCCAAGTTTTACCGTGCAGTAATGAAGATTTGCCGCAAGTTGTCGCCGTGTTACGCGCGTTGGTGAAAGGCAAAATCATTGTCGCAGCAGAAGTGGGTGGTATTGCGATTGCAGATTTACAAGCGATTGCAGATAAATTAAAAGCGGCACAATATGGCGTGATTACTTGGGCGGCGGGGGCGTTGGCTTTCAATCAAGCAGAACTCACTGTGCAAACGCTTTGCGAAATGGTGAAAGATATTAACGACAACGGCACGCGCTGTTCAGGTTTTCCGTTAGGTGGCAAAGAAGGCGACCAAACGGCTAATCAGGTTTGTGGTTGGACAACAGGTTATCCGGCGCGGATGCGGTTTTCTTCTGGAATGCCGGAATATGATCCGTATTTATATGATAGCAATGCGATGTTAGCCAATGGCGAAGCGGATGTTTTGGTGTGGGTGCAGGCGTTTAATGCCGCAGTTGTGCCACCGAAAACCGATAAACCAACGATTGTGTTAGGGCGTTCAGGAATGACATTTACACAAGAACCAGAAGTGTTTATTCCGATTGCGACACCGGGAATTGACCATGCGGGACACGCTTATCGTTTGGATAACGTGGTAGCTATCCGTTTGAAAAAATTGAGAGATTCTACGTTGCCAAGCACGGCGGAAGTGTTGTCGGCAATTACGCAAGCGATATAAAACAAAAAACTGCCAGTTTTACGGCTGGCAGTGGCTTTAAGGTATAAAAAATGATGGCAAAATATCTCAATCCCTATACCGATTTTGGTTTTAAAAAACTCTTTGGTGAAGAAGCCAATAAAGATTTATTGCAAGATTTTTTAAATCAATTATTGCCCGATTATCATCAAATTGCAGATTTATCGTTTAAAAATCCAGAAAAAGTCCCTAGTACCGCTAAAGAACGTAAAGCGATTTTCGATATTTATTGCCAAACCAAAGACGGTACGCGCTTTATTGTCGAAATGCAAAAAGCCAAAGTGAATTATTTTAAAGATCGCTCTTTGTTTTATTCAACGTTTCCGATTAAAGAGCAAGCGAAAAAAGGTGGTTGGAATTTTAAATTAATGCCTGTTTATTTCATTGCGATTTTGGATTTTACTTACGATGAAAAAGAAGAAAAACAAAAGTTTTTACGCGCTGTGAGTTTAAAAGACCAAGATGGCGATCTTTTTTATGACAAATTGCATTTTAAGTTTTTGCAAATGCCGTTGTTTACTAAAACAGAAGCGGAATTAGAAACGCATTTTGATAAATGGGTTTATTTTTTAAAGAATCTCGAAAACTTTGAGCATATTCCCGTGATATTAAATGAGCCTATTTTTCAAAAGGGATTTGAAATTGCTGAAATTTCCCATTTAAAACCGAGTCAAGTTGAGATTTATGAAAAAAGTTTGCTGGAATATTGGGAATTAAAAAATGTTCAGGATACCTATTTCAATGATGGAGTAACTGAAGGCAGAATGAAAGAAAAATACGATATGGCAAGGGCATTAAAATCTAAAAACATGCCGATTGAGTTTATTACCGAAATAACAGGCTTGACAGAAAAAGAAATTGAGGCGTTATGAAAGGCTGGGGTTATATCATCATAAATAATAATCTTCATACATCAGTGGTTTGAGGCGAATAGTCAAAATGCGGTGATGGGTTAAAATCTTTTTTGGAGTAGTTAATTTGAATAACTTTGTTAATGAGTTTTTACAGCATATCAATGTTGAACATGACAGCTTGCTTGAGATAGTTTTAAAAGGACATCTTGTAATTGAAATAGCATTGGATTCAATACTTAAATTATTTTTTCCATCTCCAAAGTTTTACGATGATGCCAAACTATCTTTCCATCAAAAACTCCAATTAGTAAGAGCAAGACACTGGAGAGAACAAAATAATGAGGTATGGCATCTTATTACTAAAATAAATGGTTTGAGAAATGCGCTTGCGCATAATTTGGAAGAAGAAAAAATTAAAAAATCACTCAATTCAGTTTTAAAATATCAACTAGAAATAGAACCACAAGAAAGCAGAGAAGTTATTGTTAATGAAACTGAAAAGCACCAAGTGTTGCTAGCTTTTGGATTAATAGCAGGTTTTTTATCTGGTTATGAGAAAGATGCTAAATTTCTATCCGAGTTAAATAAAGGTATACACCTATCATTTGAAAGAACACGAAAAAAACTCCCTTAAAATTTGAATGAGATAATTTAATGAATAAATTAACCGTTTTAGTTCCTGTTTTATTACTCGGAATAACAGCCTGTGTCAGTCGTTCTATTAACGAAGGCGTTGTTGACAGAGGGCCTCAAGTTACTGCTCTTGCCCCATTACCAAGCAATGAAAGAATGACGATTGCTATTGCGCGTTTTACCAATGAATCCGTTTACGGCAGCGGCTTATTTACTGACGAATCAGGCGACCGCATCGGCAAACAAGCCTCCGATTTATTAGCACGTCACCTGATGGCAGCACAACGTTTTAATATTGTTGAACGGCAAGACATTAACAAACTTAAATCAGAAGCGCAGTTAATGGGAAAAACGGAGCAAGAATTTAAACAGAATTTGAAAGGTGTTGATGCTTTGATTATGGGTTCTGTGGTTGAGTTAGGTCGTGAAACAACAGGAAGTTCTTGGTTAATTGGTAAAGATAAAACTCAAAGAGCGCGAGCGCGTGTTGTGCTTCGACTGGTTGACCCGAAAACAGGTGAAATGTTTTACAGCCAAGAAGGGGCAGGCGATGCTACGGTTTCAGCGACCAGTACGTTAGGTTTTGGCGGCGCAGCAGGCTTTGATTCTACGTTGGAAGGCAAGGCGATTGATGCGGCTATTGTCAACATGATTAACAATATTGTTAATACGCTGGATAGTCGTCGTAAATCACGCCCTTAATCACGATGGAAAAATTATGAATCATAAGCTGCTTTATACACTGATTTTAGTCTTAGGTTGTTTGAATGGTTGCGCCCCTAATGAACTTTTTTACTGGGGAGATTACGAAAACACTTTGCATGAACGTTATGTAAAAAACGAAAATGGACAGATAGAAGCTGAACTTAAATCCATTCTGACGGATGCTCAAGAACGACATCAGCGTGTAGCACCGGGAATTTATGCCGATTATGGCTTCATGCTTTATAAGCGGGGTGACAAACAAGGCGCAATTAAAGCGTTTACGACTGAAAGCAGTTTATATCCAGAATCTACAGCTTTGATGAATAAATTGATTGAAAAAATTCAACAACGCAGTCAAGCAACTTCACAAGGAGCGCAATAATGAGGATTTTAAAGGTTGCTTTGTTGGCGAGTGTTTTTTTAAGCGGTTGTGCAGTGCAACAAGTTAATTTAGATGCTTTTTATGCACATAGACCCCGTTCAATTGTAGTCGTGCCTGTGTTAAATGAATCGCCGGAAGTTTCCGCCCCTTCTGTTTTTATTACTACCATCAGCAGACCGTTAGCAGAACGCGGTTATTATGTTTTTCCGGTCTATTTGACTGATATGATTTTGCGTGATTTTGGACTCACAGAAGCAGGACATATTCATCAATTACCACCTAGCCGTTTTTACGAGTTGTTTGGTGCGGATGCTGTTTTATTCGTGACCATTAAAGACTGGAGTACCAAGTATTTAGTATTAGCTTCTACGGTTGATGTTCGTATGGAATATGTGCTGAAAGATACTAAAACAGGGATAGAACTTTGGCGGAATGAACAAACTTATTCACATGGTTCTGGAGGAGCTGAATTTGGGCTAATTGGGATGGCTGTCTCGGCAGCAGTAAACGCCTTAGTCACTGATTATACACCCTTAGCAAGAATAGCTAATCAGGTAGTGCTTATGCCGCCGCGTGGTTTGCCAGCAGGTCAATATAGCCAAAATTATCAGGCTACAGGCAATAATACAGTCACTTTGAAACAATTGCCGTTACAAAAAAAGAATCCAATAACCTCACCTGTTATCACCTCAGAAAATAATATTTCTGAAAACAAAACAGCCGCTCCAATAGCTTTCACAACAAAAGCCGTTGAAAAATCTAAAACAACATCGGCAATTGTTATAAATTCAAAATTAATTGAAAAAATTCAAACGGCTTTAACATTTGACCATTATTATCATGGTGCTATCAGTGGCGAACTTAATGAAGACACCAGAAATGCTATTGCTGTTTATAAAGAAATAAACAATCTATCTGGTAAATCAATTGATAAAGCCTTTTTAAATGCTTTAGGAATAGCTGAGTAGCTGAGCAAGATGTACCCGTTGTTTTGTACACAATATAAAACCCATTTCAACAGAAAAACCATGCGAATTATTGCTAATAAAACCTTTTGTTTTCAACTGGGAATTTAACACACTAAGTCGAGTAGGTTAGGCACGCTTTTTTGCCTACCTTCGCTGTGATTAACCTTGCTTCGTACCACTGAATTTAGAGCGCTTCACCCAATGAATGGAAAACAAATCATTGCCAATTTAAAAATCAGGAGAAATTAACATGTTTCAAACCATCGAAATTAATATTGATACGCATGGCGTTATTCATCCTTTAGAACCTCATATTAAACTACCCAGTGGACGAGCTTTATTAACGTTATTAGAACCTGTGATTTATGAAACGGAATTGTTATCCGAGCAGAGTTTAGCAAAAGAGTGGCTAACCCCAGAGGAGGATGAAGCATGGGCGCATTTACAGCCGGTCAAGTAGTGGTTTTACCGTTTTCATTTTCAAATCTTCTGCAAAATAAATATCGCCCTGCCTTGTTATTGGCAAATGTGGGTCAAGGCGATTGGCTGGTGTGTCAAATTACCAGTAAAAGCTATGATAAACAGGCAATTGAAATTGGTTTATCTGATTTTAAAAGCGGGAGTTTGCAAAGAATCAGTTTTGCTAGAGCGGGAAAATTATTTACAGCACATGAAAGTTTATTTTCCAGTATTGCAGGACAATTAACTGACGAAAAGTTTAACGAAATTAAACAAGCTGTTATTTCATTAATTAATCAAAGTAGTTATGAATAGAGAGGTTCGTAAAATTTATTTACGCAATCGCGCTGTGATAAATCTTGCTTCGCTACTACTGAGTTTAAAGCGTTTCACATAATGAATGGAAAAAAAATCATTGCCCAACTCAAAAAACAAGGCTGGATTTTAAAGCGCGTTAAAGGCAGCCACCACCTTATGCAAAAAGATGGCAAAACTGTCCCTGTTCCTGTACACGGCACAGAAGACATCAAACCAGGATTACTCGCTGCTTTAGAAAAACAAACCGGAGTCAAACTAAAATGAATTTATGCTATCCCGCCCGTTTTGAACCCCAACAACCCTCTGGCTTCTTTGTGCAATTTATTGATTTCGACAATGCGATTACCCAAGGCGAAAACATTGAAGAATGCAAAGCGAATGCTCAGGAAGTCTTATCGCTAGTGATTGAAGATATGTTAGAAGATGGTCAAGAAATTCCAACGCCTTCAAATTCAGCCGATGCTTTTTTAATTGCCCCAGAAACGCTGATTCAATCGAAAATTTTATTAAGCTGGCTAAAAAAGCCTAAAAATATAGGTTATAAAACTAAAAGCCCAAGCTTAACTCAACTTGATAAAGCGGCTAAAGCAATGGGGAAACAGCTTGTTCTTTCAATAGAGTAACAGCCAAGTAGCGATACAAATCAGTATAAAATATTGGGCAACCGCAACAAAAAAAGCGCATTTAACACAAAACACGTTTTTAAGGAAACACCATGTTAATAAAACTCACCGGCGGCATTATTTACGACCCCGCTAACGGCATTGCTGGCAAACAGCAAGACATTTACATTCAAGACGGCAAAATCGTCAATCCACCTACTGATGCCACAGTCACGCAGGAATACGACATTCGCGGCAAAATTGTGATGGCAGGCGCGATAGATTTGCACTCGCACATCGGCGGCGGCAAAGGCAATATTGCCCGAATCTTAATGCCAGAAAATCACCGCCTTGATGCTGTTGCGCACACGGACATTACCCGCGCGGGTACAGGTCACGCGATGCCCAGCACCTTTACTACCGGCTATCGCTACGCTGAAATGGGTTACACCGCTGCGTTTGAACCTGCGGTGTTGCCAATCAATGCGCGGCAAGCACACATGGAAATGGGCGACACGCCGATTATTGATAAAGGCGGCTATGTGCTAATGGGCAGTGATGATTATTTGCTACGGATGATGGTGGCGAAAAAAGATCAAAAAGCCATTAATGACTATATGGCATGGACGCTGCAAGCCTCACAATGCATCGGTATAAAAGTGGTCAATCCTGGCGGCATTAATGCGTTTAAATTCAATCAACGCAGCTTGGATTTAGACGAAAAAAACACCCATTATCCGGTTACGCCTCGGCAAATTTTGAAAACTTTGGCAACAGCGGTGCAAGAATTGGGCATTTCACATCCGCTGCATGTTCACGGTTCTAATTTAGGCGTACCAGGCAACACTGAAACCACGTTGAACACCATCGAAGGCATTGAAGGCTTGCCGATGCACCTCACGCATATCCAATTCCACAGCTATAGCACGGAAGGCGATTTCAAATTCTCCTCCGGCGCGGCGCGAATTGCCGAAGCCATTAATCGCAACAAAAATATTACTGTTGATGTCGGACAAATTATGTTCGGGCAAACCATCACGGCATCCGGCGATAATCAACGCCAATTCGCCAATCACAAACATGCCAATCCTAATAAATGGGTGTGCATGGATATTGAATGCGATGCGGGCTGCGGTCTAGTACCGTTCAAATATCGTGATCAAAACTTTGTGAATGCGTTGCAATGGGCAATCGGTTTGGAAACCTTTTTATTGGTTGAAGATCCTTGGCGGATTTTCTTAACCACTGACCATCCGAATGGCGCACCGTTTACCACTTATCCGCATTTGATTCGCTTACTGATGGATAGAAGTTTCCGCAATGATATGTTGGCGAAAATTCATCCTGAAGCGCAGAAAATGACCACGCTTGCTTCAATTACGCGCGAATACACAATGGAAGAAATTGCGATTTTGACTCGTGCAGGTGCGGCAAGATTAACCGGCTTAGTCGGACGCGGTAGTTTAGGTGCGGGCGATTGGGCGGATATTACCGTTTACAGCGAAAACGAAAATCGCGAAGCCATGTTCAGTACGCCGGATTATGTGTTTAAAGACGGTGAATTGGTGGTGAAAGATGGCAAAGTTGTGAAAGTGACGTGGGGAACAACGCACGTTGTTAGACCGCACTATGATTCTTCGGTTGAAAAAGGCTTAAAAGACTATTTCGACAAATATCTAACGATGAAACTCGGCAATTTTAAAATTAGTGATGATGAAATGACCGAAGATGGACGCGGCAGTTTAACGGTGCATCCATTAAAATCTGTAACTGCTTAATATGAAAAGACTTTTGCATCGCAACGGATTGCGATGCAAAATTATTATTTAATGCGTGTTCGTATTACACAAACACATTAAAGACTGAACCTAACACCTACCCAACCTGCTCGCGGCGCACCAGGCGAAACAAAGCTGGTAGTGACATCATTTAAATCATTGCCGTACATGCCAAAGCTGTTGTATCGGTGATTAAACAAATTGCTAACTTGCCCGAATAGTGTCACTTGCGGAATAATTTTAATTTCGCCTTTCAAATTAAATAACCAATACCCCGCTAGTTGTTGTGTGATGTTTGCTTCGTCCCCACGCAAATAACGCGCTCCACTATAACTTCCGTCTAAAGTTAAAGACGCGCGTTTCCATAACTCCACCCCTAATGATGCTTTAAATATATGTTCAGGCAAACCTGGAATACGACTGCCTAATCTAACATCTGCGCCTACGGTATTATCCAAGGGATTCGGCGTGATAAAGGTATTTCTAAAGCGTGCGTTTAAATAAGTGTAATGGGTGGAAAAGTGCCAATCGTCAATGCCGCTAAATAACGCTTCATAATTGACATTTAAGCCTGCCTCAATCCCGTGCCGTTGGGTTTGTCCGACGTTTTTAAAATAACCCGCACCAACACTATTGCCATCATGTTGAAAAATAATATCGTCAAAACTGGTGGAACGGAAATAACCCAAATTCCACTGTCCTTCAAGTTTAGGATGCAAAGGATGTAACGCACCACGCACGCCTGTTTCCCAAGTTTTTGTCACTACTTGCGCTAAGGGTGGGTCAGATAAAAACGCATTCGGTAATTTACAAGGCGCATCTTTATTGGCACAACTTAATTCCATTGCGGTTGGGGCGCGTGAAGATTCGCTATAGTTTCCAAAAAAAGTTATTGCCGGATGCAATTGATAAGTAAAACCTGCGGAGGGATTAAATCGTTCAAAACTATGTTTGCCGCTCAAACTATCACCAAAAATATATTGGTCATTGAGTTCTAATGTTGTGTGATTAAATCGTCCGGCAAGCGTCATTGTTAGTGCATCGGTGACTGAAAATGTATCGCTAAAATACGCGCTATAAGTATTGCTGCTTGTGTTTAAGCGCACTCTATCAATTTGCGTTAAAACGTTGCCGCCGATAGTGCCTCGGCTTGCGGTTAAACTGGCAAGTTCTGTATCTGCTGCATAATGTGAATCGGCAATATCATAAGCAGCACCAACGATTAAATTATTTTTATGTCCGAAAATGGCTTCTGAAAAAACACTCTGTAAAGTCGCGCCACGACTACGCATATTAGTTTGGCTGTGATTATTCACTGCACCTTCTAAAGCGGGATCTGCCAAAATTGGCACTCCATTAGCATCAGCGATAGATTCCCCAAGTCCTGTAATCGGGTCAATGTTTTGACACATATAATCAATGCCTGTTAGCGGGTCTGTGCAATTGTCATAATTACTCACATCACCATTGAAAGAGCGCATTTTATTTTGGCGAAAATACGCATTAGCATTCACTTTAAATGTGTCGGTAAACGCATAACTGCCTTCAATTTCAGAGAAAAACGAGCGCGTAATGGTGCGGTCAGGATGCGTAAAAATCGCTGTATTGGATTCTTCCAGTAATTGAAGGGGAACTGCGCCATTTCCAGTCATGCGATTATCGTTAGTTCCAACTGTCACATCAACGCTGGCTTTGTCGGTACGCCAGCTTAAACTACCGAGTAGTTGTTTTGCCGCCGTGCCAGAATGATCACGCCAGCCGTCTTCATTGAAATTGCGTAAATCGAGAAAATAACCGAATGTGCCGTTATTGCCACCGCTGGTCAGCTCTTCGCTATGTCGTCCCCATGAACCGCCAGAGACTTCAAATTGATGTTGCGGTTTTTTAAAATCAAAACCTGTTTTTGTGCGTAACGAAATTGCGCCGCCCAAGGTATTTAAACCATAAACAGGATTTGAGCCACCGTGTAATTCCATTGATTGAATTGCGCCAGGGGGTAATAAATCCCAGTTGACTGAATCGCCAAAGGGTTCGTTATAACGCACACCGTTGACGTACATCGACAAGCCTTGCGGCATTCCCATGAGTGGCGAAGCTACAAAGCCACGATAATAAATATCAGGTTGCAACGGATTGCTTTGTGCTTCGTTAATGCTAACGCTACCTAAATATTGATTCATATAATCGGCAGGCGAAATGGCTTGGGATTTTTTCAACGCCTCAGCTGAAACTTTTTGCACAGAGGTAGGAATTTTATTTTTATCAACATCTCCTCCTTTCAACGGCGTAGAGCTGATAACTTCTATCGCATCCAGTTCCGTGACTTCTTCTGCTGCTGCCATTACTGAAGTAAAGGCGCACAGTCCCATCAGGTAAAGCGTTGTGTGTGAGATTTTCATTTTTTCCTCCCTTTTATAGTTAGCATAAAGGCAGGATTTTAGAGAAAAGCAGAGGCGAACAATAGCGAGGTGGCGAAAAAAGGAATTTTTCCTAAACTGTATTCAAAGGCAGATTAAGATTCTCAAATTATGTAATATTTTGATTTAAAAGTAATTTTTTTTAAGGCGTTCATTAAGCTGTAAGAAAAAAATGGTAAGTCACTGAAAAAATGTGAATTCAACTGCGCTATTTAACACAGTTTTTTTTTATAACTTTAAACCTGTTGCATATAGCCCTGTCTAGTGCTATTAATGAGGCTTTAATTTTAACTAAAAATTTAGTTAAAAAAATAAAGCGTTTTGTTTTTAACATAAGAGGAGAAAAAAAATGTCAAACAGTGATGATACAAATGAAGTGAGTGAAGTGAGTGAAGTGAGTGAAATGAGTGAAATATTACCGGTTGATCCTGCGATTCTTATTGCAGCACCTATTATTGAGATAGATCCACTCATTGTCATTGACCCAATAGAGATCGGCATTGTGCCTATTGAGATACGTCCACCAGAAACATTGGCTACAGAGGATGCAGATGTTTTAGTTGCCACTGAAAATTCTTATTTTTTACAAGGACTTGCAGGGGATGATAATTTAACGGGTAACGATGGTTCTAATTATTTAGAAGGTGATGCAGGTAACGATACTTTAAACGGCGGCGCAGGTGATGATTATCTTGCAGGCGGTCAAGGCGACGATACTTATGTATTCGCGACAGGTTCTGGTAACGACTGGATTTATGAAAGTGACTCATCAGGCGCGGGTGGCAATGATGTGGTGATTTTAGAAAACTTGGCGCAAGCGGATGTGAGTTTTGAAGAAATTGATAATACCGATTTAAAAATCACCATTAATGCTACGGGTGAAACTTTATACATCAATAATGCCTTTAATACAGAGGCCGATGTGAGTGTTGAGTCTTTTCAATTGACGGATGGAACTTTAGATTTAGCCCAAGTGTCTGCATTAAGCACGCAAATAAATCACTATATTGTGGGGACTGAAGGCGACGATTTATTAGTCGGTTCAGCGGATAGAAGTGACTACAACAGTATTAATGGCTTATCAGGCAATGACACGTTAGATGGCGGCGCAGACAGTGATTGGCTCACAGGGGGATTGGGTGATGACACTTACATTTATGGTAAGGGTTATGGCTATGATTCACTCTATGATGCCGATAAATCCGGTACAGGTGGCAATGATTTGGTTGTCTTAAAAGATTTAGCGCAAGCGGACGTAACTTTTGAAAAAATCGGTGGCAATGATTTAAGAATCATCGTTACCGAAACTGGCGAATCTTTATATATTAACGGTGCTTTTGATGCTGCTAATGATACCGTAATCGAGTCTTTCCAATTTACGGATGGCACGTTAAGCCTAGAGCAAGTTTCCGCGTTGAGTACAGAATTCTTTTATCCTATTTATTACAGCGGCGGTGTTTTAGTGGGGGGAAGTCCTGATGTTAGTATTCAAGTTGATGGCGGTACTGTTGAGGTTGGAACAGACGGCAGCATTGAATTAACTGGCGGTGAAATTACTTTAACAGGTAGCGAAATTAAAATAACCACAACAGGAACACCTGAGATAAAAACGGTTGAAAAAGGTTCATCTGAGCCTGATGAGCACTTATCAGGAAAAGGTCACGATGATGTTTTAAAAGGTCGTGGCGGCAATGATGACATCAAAGGCGGCGGCGGTAATGATGATTTAGCCGGTGCAGAAGGTGCGGATAGCTTAGACGGCGGTAAAGGCAATGATATATTAGACGGCGGTTTAGGTGATGATGATGTCAAAGGTGGACAAGGCAATGACGACCTAAAAGGAGCAGAAGGAGCTGATAGTCTTGACGGTGGCAATGGCAATGACAACTTGAGCGGTGGCGTAGGTGATGATGATCTCACAGGCGGCAGCGGCAAAGATAAACTGAAAGGTGGTTCTGGAGATGATACTTTAGTCGGCGATGATGGCAATGACGTTTTAACCGGCGGTTCAGGTGTTGATACTTTCGTGCTGAATAGCTTATCCGGTTTCGATAAAATCAAAGACTTTAAAGCAGGAACGGATGTGATTCAGCTTGATCACACCGTTTTTACCGCTTTAACAGTGGGCGCATTAGCTGCGGATTCATTTGTTTCTGGAGATAACGCCACAGCTGCGGATAGCAATGATTATTTGCTATTCGACACACACAGTGGCGTTTTATCTTATGATGCAGATGGCAATGGTGCAGAAGCGGCGGTAGAAATTGCCGTATTAGGTGGAAAAGCGCATTTAGCAAGTACCGACTTTTTGGTGATTTAATAGTCTAGCTATTAAGTAAAGCAGCGACTGTCAGTTCTTAACGGGCTGGCAGTCGTTTTTTTTCAACTAGTTATTTCTAGCTTCATTTCTAGCTTCCATCATTTTTTCAATAATGGGCATAAAAATAATTTCCATCGCCAGTCCCATTTTTCCGCCCGGCACAACAATAGTATTGCGGCGCGACATAAACGAATCATGCAGCATCGACAACAAATACGGAAAATCGGTATTAAATTTGCGCATATCTTTAAAACGAATCACCACAAAACTTTCATCCGCATTTGGAACATCGCGTGCAGTAAACGGATTTGACGTATCAACTGTCGGCACGCGCTGAAAATTAATATCCGTGCGCGAAAACTGCGGCGTAATCACATTCACATAATCATACATGCGGCGCAAAATCGTTTCTGCCACCTCATCACGGTTATAACCGCGCTCTGCCGTGTCGCGGTGAATTTTTTGAATCCACTCCAAATTCACAATCGGCACAACACCAATCAATAAATCCGCATAACGCGCCACATCAACTGTGTCAGTTTTCACCGCGCCATGCAAACCTTCATAAAACAATAAATCACTCGCTGGAATCGGCTCCCATTCAGTGCATGTGCCAACCGGCTGCTTAAAGTGCGCTTCTTCTGCTAAAGAATGAATATAATGGCGCAAGCGACCCGTGCCATTTTCACCATATTGCTTAAATAAATTCTCCAATTCATCTAACAAATTAGCTTCTGGGGAAAAATGACTAAAATGGCGACGCTCCTGCAAGGCTTTTTTAATCTCTTCGCGCATTTGCACGCGGTCGTAGCGGTGATAACTATCACCTTCAATAACGGTAGGATTAATTCGCAACCGTTTAAAAATATGCTTAAACGCATTTTTAACGGAGGTTGTTCCCGCACCGGATGACCCAGTAATGGCAATAACGGGATGTTTTTTGGACATGGCTGACTCCTAAAGCCCGCAAATAAGGGCATAATAATAACTGTAACGCACTTGCACAGAGACTGGCTTCAGCCGCTGTCAAAAATCTGTTACCCAGCAATTGATAACAAACATGAAAAAGTTAAGGTATTATAACTAAAAGTTAATGCTTTTGACTAAATACATAAGTTTTTATAAGGATAATCCAATGAACGCAACGCTAAGACAATTTAAAGTATTTGAGATGGTAGCGCGGCACTTGAGTTTTACTCGTGCAGCAGATGAGTTGTTTTTAACCCAACCTGCGGTGTCCATGCAGATTAAGCAGCTTGAAGATAATTTAGGCTTAGTGTTGTTTGAACGCTTAGGACGCAAAATTTATTTAACGGATGCGGGTAAAGAAATTTATCGTTTAAGTAGAGACATTACCGCAAAACTGGAAGAAACCGCTGCAATTATTGATGAAATTAAAGGCTCAGACGGCGGACATTTGATTGTTTCAGTTGCCAGCACAGTGCAATATTTTGCGATTCGTTTGTTGGCTGGTTTTCGGCAAAATTATCCAAAAGTGAATGTCAGCTTGAAAGTGACCAACCATAAAAATCTGTTGTATTCGTTGGATCAAAATGAAACCGACATCGTGCTAATGGGGAAACCACCTGAAAACCATGATTTAAAATATGAATTTTTACTGGATAATCCGCTAGTGGTGATTGCCCCTTTTGACCATCCACTGCGCGGGCAAAAAAATATTTCCTTGCGCACTTTGCAAGACCACACTTTTTTAATGCGCGAACAAGGCTCAGGCACGCGCACTTCTGCGGAACGTTTTTTTTCTGAAAATGGCATTAGCATTTCCGCCAGCATGGAAATGAACAATAACAGCGCGATTAAATTGGGCGTGGAAGCAGGCTTGGGCTTAGGGATAGTTTCTAACCATACGATTGATGCCGAAGTTGAATCAGGACGCTTAGTGGTTTTGGATATTGAAGCGTTTCCGTTGATGCGCAAATGGTATATGGTGCGGCGCGAAGGCAAAAGATTATCAGCGGTGGGAAATGCGTTTGAAGAATTTGTGCGGGCTGAAAAACAGCGGTTTGTGCGGTTGGCGCGAGAAAGCTAATTGTTAATAGCGACGAAGAGAATGTGAATGTTTTTGGGATATTTTTCATCCCTCACCGGTTTTTTTAACACAGATGAATCTCATTGTCTTAATTAATCACGGCAGAGGGACTGAATGCAGTGGCACTTAGAAGAAAAGCATCACTGTTTTTAATAACCGATATTATCTTCTAAACAGCGAAAACACTCATTGCATCTACAAAATCTCATTGCTTAGAGATATGAGAGAAATTTTTCAAGACGACCGGTCGTTTTATAAATTTCACATTCAGATAATTTTTATCGAAAATTAATCAGTTTTGCGTAACATCAGTTAATAACTCAAACAGGAGTAAAAAAGCTTTAGCTTTTTTAAGACGCATCAAAAGTCAAAACTATTGAATTGCAGTTAAAAAAAGTTCAGAAGAATAAAACTTCATATTTAAGAATCACTTATGATAATTTCCAATCATTAATGACATCACTTATGCGCAATAAAATACTCCGCCATACGCATACGTTTTCCCAAAAACAGGATGCACAATTTTAAAATCCAGCAAAAACGAATCGTCGGATAACGCTTCTTCACTAATCGTGGCATGACCTAAAATCAGCCAATCGGGAATCGGAATAATCAAATTTCCAAGTTTCAACAAATGCGATTGACTGCGATAAATTAATTTTCCATTCTCCACGCTCAGTTTTAAGCGAATTCCAAACCCGCCACCGACAAATTCAATCAGCTCATGCGCTTGTTGATATTCCATGCGTGAAGAAAAAACGGTTTGCTTGCCGTTTTGAGCTTGAATATCACGCCGCCAATAAAGAATCTGCGGGTTTTCTTGCTGCCACTTTTCCACATACACTTGATTATTATCGCCTTTTTCATCAATCAATGCGCCTATCAAGCGCGTTATCAGCAAAATGGGCTTCACCCAAAACGGATAATCAATCGTCATCGTGCCTTTCACGGTAACGTTTTTGTGTGCGGAGGTAATTTGATAATGGCGTTGAATCACGGGCGGCAATTTTTCCCAATCCGCGCCTAAAACTTGCTGCATTAAACAAAGTTCGGTTTGCATTTTTTATCCCCAAAGTGTTGGTTTTAAAACCATTAACAGCACGATTAAAATCATCGCGATAAATGCCGGCACACCCAGCCAAAACCAGATTTTAGCGTAGTGAAAATAGGTTTCTGGCAGCGCGGTATTGTGTTCTGAAGCGATTTTAGCGAGTTCGCGCATCCGAATTTGTAGCACCACAACCGGCAACCAACAGCCTCCCGCAATTAAATACAGAATAATCGACACGAGCAGCCAAGGCGTTGTCCACGAAATTTGATACTGTTGCAGCATTAAATAGCCGGTCAGCGGCTGAATTAATACCGTCGGTGTGGTGAACAACCAATCTGCGAGCACGACGTGTTTATTGGTGATGTAAATCGCCTGCACATCTTTGCTTAAATCCGCTGCATATTTATAAAACGCGCTGCCTAAACCTGTGCCAAATAGCAAAATTAAGCTGAAAATATGCAGCGATTTGAGGGTTAAATAGCTCATGGGCGTTCCTCTTCTAAGATTAAAAAAACGAAAGTGGCGCACAATAATGGTAGATTTTTAATCATCGCACCGAAGGGATGCAGCCAAACTTCGGGTAAATACATCGCAATCACGATGCTGTACATCAACATTATGACGACTTGTAAACTCACTATTAGGCGCAATCGCCAACTGAAAAGCGTTGCCACGCCTAAACAAAAATCCGCCAATGACGCACCATATAAAGTCAGCGGCGCGAAAATTCCGCTAATCCCAACGTGTTGTAGCATTTGATAACTGTCGGCAACCGGATAAAGCACCGCAGAAACAATGCCCGCCCACAACCAAACCAGTGCAATGCTGATTTTTAATAACGGACGGATAAAATACAGACGCGCTTGCCAACGTTCGGCTTGATTGGCGCGAGTTGTTTGCAATGTTTGTTCGATGTTTTTGGGCGCATAGCCTAAATGCGCAGCAAAATCAGTAGCGCAAGCCGTGTTGCCTTGTTTTAGCATTGCAATGGAATCTTGATTTAAGCTGGGTTCTGCTAAGAATTTCCCGCATGACACAAGCGTTTTGACATAACGAGATGGTATTGAAATTGTACGAAACGGTTGATTTAGCCATCCGGCAAGTTGCGAAAGTAAATCTTTAAGCGTGATTGGATTTTCACCCACCACAGCCATGATTTTTCTGCCTTCAACCTCTGGATTTAAAGCGGCTAAAACGCCATTCACCAAATCATCTATATGAACCGGCTGAATTTGCTGTTGCCCCTCATCAATCAGCGGCGTAAGCGGTAAAGCGGCAAGTGCGGTCAACAACGCCATGCTTTTCGCGCCCTGCCCATAAACAATGGAGGGTTTAAAAATAAACCAATCCAGTGGCAAGATTTTGAGAAACTCATCAGCCTGCGCTTTGCTGGTGAAATATTCCGTGATGGCGTTTAATTCCGCCCCTAAAGCAGAAATTTGAATAATTTTTTTCACGCCACTTTCTGCCGCCGCTTGAAATAAAGCGCACGGTGCAAGCGTGTGAATCTTTGAAAAGCGTGCTGTTTCAGTTTGTTGAATCATGCCGACTGCATTAATCACCGCATCTATGTTTTGCAAATGCGGCAACCAATCGGATGTTTGCGAATCACTGAAATTCATTTTAATGACCGTCAATTGCGGATGATGTTGCCAACGTGGATTTGGATTTCGGCAACAAATTGTGGCGTGATGTTGGTTTTCTATTATTGCTTGTAACAAATGTTGCCCGATAAATCCGTTTGCGCCAGTTAAGAGAATGTTCATCGCAATCCTTATTTTTAATTACAGTTATTTCTGTAATTTGAGAAATTAATAGAGCTAAAAAAATGCGCAACAACGCATTTTAGAAGATGTGTAGAGACGCAATATTTTGCGTCTCTACTGTTTTTATTTGCCAAACGGCAATAATTTCACCACCGTATCGCCCAGATTGACCAATTGCATCAGGGTTTGATTCGGCAATTTACGCAATTTGTCGTACCAACTGGTCATAGTTTCCAAAAAATTCAGCATATCCGTCATGCGTTTTTTAACTTCGGGGTCGGTTTCCGTATCGTTATCGGATTCCAGCGATAAATCACGCAACAAAGTCAAAGTCGGTTCAATTTCGCGTTGTCTGCGCCCTTCAACCACCAAGTTAAACATTTCTTGCACGTCTTTAAGAGCTTCAAAATAATCGCGTCTGTCACCAACCACAACGTGTGTAATTTTAATCAAGCCCCAACTTTGCAGTTCTTTCAAGCTAGTGGAAACATTGGAACGTGCTAAAACTAAGGTTTCGGCGATTTCTTCTGCGTTTAGTGGCTGCGGGGATAAGTAAAGCAAGGCGTGAACTTGTGCGACCGAGCGGTTAATCCCCCAGCGTGTGCCCATTTCACCCCAGTGTAAAATAAAGCGTTCCATTGATGATGTTAGTTGCATGATAGTTTCTTTAATTTCTGTGTTTTCAGAAATTAAAGAATATAAAGAGGGTGGTGTCAACTATTATTTTCAATCAAAAAAATATTCTGAACTCATTATGGATTGAATTTTGTCAAAATTGATTTTAGCATCAGCAAAAAACAAGCCACTTTTTTATTTTAAATTTCAATAACTTATATTCTATAAATCCTAAAAAAATAGGGCATATCACGCTTCAATAAGTGATATGCCCTATTTTTTTATGATTAAGAACAGTTCAAACTTCAGCAACAGTTAATTCAAATTCTCCATTTAGCCAATGTTCTTGCACAATGCCAGCTTGATGCTGTTGCATTATTTCCCACAACTGCATAATTAAATTATGAGAACTTGCAGCCAATGCGTAACGACAACCTGTCAATTGCTGCGCATAAAGCTTGTGATTAGCTTTATCCGCATCTGCCAAAAGTTCAGTGATTATGGAAAGCGACGGCATTAGCAACCCTGCAAAAAAAGGCTGCGATTGCGCAATCACCAAGCCTTGTGGGTCAATATCCGCCATCACCAACACAGGTTTTTGCAATTGTTGCAACAGTTGCCGCACCGTGTTTTCACTGTAAACATTATCACCGCGAAACAGCACTAGCGGCTCAGAATATGCCGCGCTTAAGCTCAGATTTATCCGCGCTAATTTGTCGAAACAACGATAATTTTCAATCAACAACACACAATCATGTTCAACAGATTTAATCGTTTCTAACGCCACGTCCAAATGAACCGCATCTGGTAATTTGTAGCAATGCTGATTTATTTTTACAGCGCAATTTGGCAGGGCTTTAATAGCTAACCGCGATTTTTTCACCGCTTGTCCTGCCCATTTTTCATCTATTGCAATCGCTAAAGCCTCTTCACGTTCTAAAACAGAAAAATCCGCCATAGATTTGTGAGCTAAATCAATGCCGGTTTTGTGTTTCACAAGCAGCAACAATTCTTGCTTATCGCAGGGTGAGAGTTTCAGCTTTGTGCCTTGCGTAAGTCCAATATTGTATTCCTCATGCAGCGTCGCCCACGTTTGATTTAACGGGTAAATGTCTTGCGCTGAATGAATTGCCCGTTCAATCACGCTTAATTGTTGTTTGTTCATTGTGTATAACTCACTACCATTAAGTTAAGAGTTTATTCTTTATTTTTCAATAAGATATTTGTAGGGTGCGCATTGCCTACCATAGCGTGTAAATAAAATGCAGTGTGTATAGCGTTTTTAATTTAGATTACTATGAGACAAACAACAGGAGATCAAGCTGAGTTTGATTTGCCAGAACGTTATATATCCATAAGATAAATGTGTTTAGCCACCTTTTTTGATAGAAAAAAGCATAACTCAACACACTCATTCACCCTACAGCAGTTTATTTAAAACAATAGACTTGTTTTAACTTTACTAATCAATCAGTTATAAAAAAATCAATTTGAAAAATATTCTTTTAAACTGTTGATTTTATTATCTGCTGGAGTACAAAACATGTTTTGCACTCCAGTTTTTTAACTATAACACTTTGATATATAAGAATACTTTTTTAAAACAAGTCTAATTAAAAAAATGTCATCATACATCTAAATTTACATAAAAATTTTAAAGACGACTGGTCGTCTTGAAAAAATTTCAGGCAAATATTAACACTACAGAGCGTATATTTTGCCTCGGAATGTCGGGTTACGTTATCTCGCATAGCGCGATAAGCTAACCCGACTTAGAAGCTAATAGAAAAAACTTACTCCACACTAATGCTATCAACACGCTGAAAGCCACGCGGCAAATGTGCGCCGCGTTTTGCACGGCTGCTTTGATAAGTGACAATATCCATCGCTTTTAAAGTTAAAAAGCGTTTGCCGGAAGCAATTTTCAAACTATTTTCAGCTGAAAAAACCGTCATTGCGACCACCGCATCGGTTTTATTCTCTAAATCAGCGGTTGGAATCTGAATAATTTTATTCCCTTTACCTTTTGCTAACGCGGGCAATTCTGCGACAGGGAAAATCAACAATCGACCTTGCAACGTGACAACCGCTAATTGCAAACTATCATCAGCAATCGCTAAAGGTGGTAAAACATTCGCCCCTTCCGTTAAACTGATGACTACTTTTCCGGCTTTATTTTTGCTTTGCAAATCATTAAGTTGCACCCGAAAACCATAACCTGTATCAGTTGCCAACAAATACCAATCTTCGCCATCACCACTAATCAAATGATTAAACACCGCACCCGCCGGCGGATTTAAACGTCCTGTCAATGGCTCGCCTTGTGTTCGCGCCGATGGCAAGTCATGGCTGGTGCAGGTATAAACGCGCCCCGTTGAATCGAAAATACACACAGCTTGCGTGGTGCGTCCTTTCACCGATTGCAAATAGGCATCACCAGAACGATAACTCAAACTTTCCACTTCAATGTCATAACCTTTTGCCGCACGAATCCAGCCTTTTTGCGACAAAATAATCGTTAAAGGCTCGTTGGCAATCAGCACAGTGGCATCCAACGCTTGTGCATTATCACGCGCCACTAATTCTGAACGGCGCGGGTCGCCTTGTTTTTCGGCATCGTCACTAATTTCTTTTCTAATCAAACGGTTAAGCAAGCGCGGTGACGCTAAGGTTTTTTCTAAAGACAGCCGTTCTTTTTCCAATTCGGCTTGTTCGGCACGAATTTTCATTTCTTCCAATTTTGCCAAATGGCGGAGCTTTAATTCCATAATCGCTTCGGCTTGCAATTCACTTAACCCTAAGCGCGTTATTAACACCGCTTTTGGCGCATCTTCATCACGAATAATCGCAATCACTTCATCAATAGCCAGATAAGCCAGCAATAAACCTTCAGCAATATGCAAACGCGCTAACACTTTATCCAAACGATATTGCAAACGATTGCGCACGGTTTGGGTACGAAACTCTAGCCATTCGACCAAAATTTGCTTGAGGTTTTTGACCTGCGGTTTGCCGTTTAAACCAATCATGTTCATATTGACACGATAGCTTTTTTCCAAATCTGTTGTGGCGAATAAATGCGACATTAACGCTTCCACATCAATGCGTTTTTTATTGGGAATAATCACCAAGCGCGTTGGATTTTCATGGTCAGATTCATCACGCAAATCTTCCAACATCGGCAATTTTTTAGCCGTCATTTGCGCGGCAATTTGTTCGATTAACTTTGAACCCGAAACTTGATAGGGCAACGCCGTAATCACAATATTGTTTTCTTCCAACTCGTATTTTGCCCGCATTTTTAACGAGCCACCGCCAGTGTGATAAATTTTGGCGATTTCTTCGCGGCTGCTGATAATTTCCGCTTCGGTAGGATAATCAGGGGCTTGAATGTGGGCGAGCAAACTGTCTAAACTGCTGTCTGGTTCATCTAATAATTGAATACAAGCGGCCGCCACTTCGCGTAAATTATGCGGTGGAATATCAGTTGCCATGCCGACAGCAATCCCCATTGTGCCGTTGAGCAAAATATTCGGCAAACGCGCGGGTAAGATTTCCGGTTCTTTTAAAGTGCCATCAAAATTATCCGACCATTTCACCGTGCCTAAACCAAGTTCATTTAACAAAGTTTGCGCATAAGCGGTGAGGCGCGATTCAGTGTAACGCATCGCGGCAAAAGATTTGGGATCATCCGGTGAGCCCCAGTTGCCTTGTCCGTCAATCAATGGATAGCGATAAGAAAAGGGTTGCGCCATCAGCACCATTGCTTCATAACAAGCAGAATCACCGTGTGGGTGATATTTTCCCAACACATCCCCAACCGTGCGGGCAGATTTTTTATATTTTGCTATTGCGGTTAAGCCTAGCTCTGACATGGCATAAACAATGCGCCGTTGCACGGGTTTTAAGCCGTCGCCAATGTGTGGCAAAGCGCGGTCTAAAATCACATACATGGAATAGTCTAAGTATGCTTTTTCAGTGAATTCTTTTAGCGGAATTTGTTCAAAATTTTCGTGTAAGCCCATGATAGAGAGATGCTTGAGATGTGAGTGTTGCAGAGGATGGCGGTTGTGAGTTATGGAGTCACTGCCTTTAAGTTAAGATATATTTGTAGGGTAGGCACGCTTTTTTGCCCACCGAGAAAAATTAATCACTTAAATTGCTTGAGAAACTATGTTTTTTTATACGATTGTGGTTTAAAACGGTGGGCAAAAAAGCGTGCCCACCCTACATCATTTTACTCGTCCGTAATCCCTAACTGATTTAACAAAGTTTCTATAGTATGAATACTGGCATCACAACCACTGATGCTGTCTCTGACCTGTTTTTGAAATAGCAAATCAATATGGGCTTTATCTATTTCGCGCGTCGCATATTCATTTAATAATTTACACTCTTTTTGCATTTGCGATTCAGCTTGTTGCAGTTTTTGATAATTTTCTGCGGATAATTCCGTTTCTGGCAACAACATCACTTGGCTAGTAATCAAATTTTGCTTACGAAACACCGCCTCGCCATATTCTGCAATACTATCTTGCTGCAACATATCTTGAAACAGCGAACAGCCTGTTAAAAATCCATTGATTATCAGAAGCAAACAGACAGAAAAAAAACGGCGGTTTAATTTTACATTTATCATCCAAATCACCTGTTAAGCATTGCCAAATAAAGCATAAAAATTTGCCGTTGATTGCGCGGCAATTTCCTCAACCGTTGTTTCACGCAACACCGCCAATTGCTGCGCAACATATTTTACATACGTCGGATAATTAGGTTTGCCGCGAAATGGCGTAGGTGCTAAATACGGTGAATCTGTTTCAATTAAAAAACGGTCAGCGGGAACTTTTTTAGCGGCATCTTGAATTGCCAGCGCATTTTTAAAGGTGACAATCCCTGAAAAAGAGATATAAAAATTCAACGCTATCGCTTTTTGGGCAAATTCCCAATCTTCAGTAAAACAATGAATCACGCCGCCTACTTCATCCGCACCTTCTTCAGCTAACATTTTCAGCGTATCGTCGCCTGCTTCGCGATTGTGAATAATCAACGGTTTTTGCAGTTCTTTTGCGACCCGAATATGATTTTTAAAACGGTCGTGCTGCCAAGTTAAATCACCACTGCTGCGAAAATAATCCAAGCCGGTTTCGCCAATTGCCACGACTTTTTCATGTTTTCCCAATTCAAGCAATTTAGCAAAACTTGGCTCTTCGCCTTCGTTTTCATTAGGATGCACACCCACAGACAAGGAAATAGTTGGATAATCTTTCACTAATTCAAACATGGCAGGATAGTTTTCTAAATCGATGGCGATGCAAAGAAGGTGTTCGATATTTTGCTGTTTCACGTCTTGCATAAATACAGCAAAATCATTTTGGTAGGGCTTTAGGTCGATTCGATCAAGGTGACAATGAGAGTCTATAAACATAATAACAATAGGAGTGAATAACAAAACGGCAGTTATTCACTTAAAACTGCCGTGTTATAAAGAAGGTTTTTATCAAACTTTCAGCAAGAAAGTCTATGAATTTCAAAGGGTTTTGCTGCTGTTTACATCGTGTGCGTGGGGCGGTCGAGTTCTAATGCGCCGGCAAGATACATTTCAATTCTATCTTTAACTTTTCCGCCGTCTTTATTGCTTAATTGAATGCCAATGCCTGCCACCCGATTTGCATCTGAGCCTTCTGGGGTTTTCCAAACGACTGTGCCTGCAATTGGCAAGCGTTCGGTTTCATCCATTAAAACCAATAACATAAAGACTTCCTCGCCCATTTTATACATGCGTTTGGTGGGAATAAATAAACCGCCATTGGCAATAAAAGACATGTAGGATTTATAAAGTTGTTTTTTATCTTTAATCGCCAACATGGAAATGCTGGACTGTCTTCCTGTAGTCGCTGCGGGTGTTGGAGCGAGTGCAGGAGCTTCTGATGTTTCTGTTGGATCTGCCATTTTCTTTAACCGTGATTAAGTTTTGCCCATTGAATTAATATTTCTTCAAACATTAATTGTTTATTGATCTGTGTTTCTATTTTTTGTTGACTGCTGATTAATAAATCATAAAACGTATAAACTTTTTTTAAGTTTAGCTTCGAGCTAAGTTCTTGCAAATTATTCTGTAGGTCTGCATGGTATAACTGCTTTGGGTCTGAGCCAAATCGACATTTAATCATATCTGTTATCCAACTCATTTGCCAAAATAGTATCATGGATACATTTTGTTTATGCCACTGTTCTGCGACCACAATGGGATTTAATTCTGCTTTTGCCACTTTCACCCAATCGTTAAAACATTGCAATCGGATTTTTATCACGGCATCGCTGGCGTATTCTTTGGCTAATAACGGTGCGCCTTGCGCTAAGCTTAGTAAAACATCAATGTTTTCAGTGACTTTTTGATTGTTTAGCCATGCTGTTGCTTGTTGTTGGCTGGGCATACTCACTGCTAATTTTTGACAGCGGCTGCGGATGGTGGCTGGTAGTTTGGCGGGTTTGTCTGTTAATAAGAGAACGCAGGTGCGCTCATTGGGTTCTTCTAGGCATTTTAAAAAACCATTGGCGGCGGCATTGTTGAGTTGGTCAGCTGGATTAATCAGCACTACACGATGGGATTCAAATTGGGGTTTTAAGGTGAGTTTGGTGATTAATTGCCGAATCGCATCAATGCCGATAATTTTTTTATCTTCTTCTGGCGTAATTAACATGAAGTCTGGGTGTGTTCCGGCGGTAAATAATACGCAGCTGGAACAGTGTCCGCAGAATAAGCCGTTGTCAAAACGTGCGGTGCAGAGTAAGGATTGGGTGAATTGATTGGCAAGCTGGTATTTGCCTAAACCTTTGCGTCCGGTGATTAATAGGGCTTGTGGGATGCGCTGTTGGTTGATGTAACTGCCGAGCAGTTCCCAGTTGTGTTGTTGCCAGGGGAGGATAGGATTAATCATTTTTATTGAGCAACTCAACTAATTCATGCACATTGGTGCTTGGGTTATTGGTGGCAGGATTTATACCTTGATCCTTCCATGATTTCAGCAATTTTTTTGAATTCTCAATTGCTGTTGCTTGTAATTTTGGGTCTAACAAAGGCATAAATAATTCACTTTTTGCATAGCCTTTTTCAGATTCTAACTTTTCATTAAGTTCTTCTCTGTTAATCGCTGTGTCGTAATATTGATAATGTAATAATACCCATATTTCAAAACAAGGATTAGCATAGGCAACTTTAACTTCAGGTTTGTTATTTTTCGCATTTTTCAAAGCTGAATTAAATTGCTCCTCGGAGAAACCACCCGTTCCGCCACTTTTTTTAAGCATCACTTCATCACGGTCTATTACCACCCAACGCTCATCAAATGCTTCATAATTCTTGTGTTCTAACACACTCTTTACTACATTTTCAGGGTCAGTACCTAGACGTTTAGCAAATATTAGCGAATTGTTAGCAATCGCATGATTTTTTTTCAAATCATTAAAAATAGCTTCAAAATATAACTTTGATGATTTTTCATCTTCACAAGCAATAATGAGCATCTTGCGTTCATCGCGCGTATTTTGCTTCCTTTGCAATGACTTCTTTTCTTTTTCAATCCGACGATTTTGACCTCTTAACCCCGTCATTAGAATGCACCAATATTTGGCACGCCACCGAAACGCCCTTGTAAATAACGTTTTTCGAGATTGTCGTTTTCTCTAACATCAATGCCTGAATTGTTTTTTCTAAATTCGAGTAATGAATAAAGATGAGTACTGCCATATTGGTCTTTTTCTGTGAACCAAATTTGGTCGCGATCGAATAATTTTTCAGCTAATAAATGCGTGTCGTGAGTGGTAAAAATAAGTTGGGCATTCTTTTTATTCTCTTCTTTATTATTAAAAAGGCTAATCAAATACTCCGTTAGCATGGGATGTAAACTTGCTTCCAGTTCATCAAGGATCAAAACATTCCCAAATTCTAATGTGCCTAAAACAGGAGCTGATAACTCGAAAAACTTTTGTGTACCTTCTGACTCATGTCCTTCTAAGTAAAAAATAACATCGTCTACAAGGTTGTTATCTGCATTAAATGCTTTATGTACTGTATATAACTTATCTTCATGAAAGCCCATATGTTCAATACCCAAATCAGCTATTTTAATGAAACTTAATATCTTTTCTTTAACCGCATCATTTTTCATCTGACTTAATGAATAATCGAACTTGTGGAGACTATCAATTAGAATAAATTGCCTAAACCACTGCAAAACTTTTTGTGAAATATCACCGCCATTTTGGTCACACCGCCATAGAAATAAATGATTATCCGGTACTTTTACGCCACTGCCTTCTTTAAACTTTACTTTATTAACATAGTGCAAGTTTTCTTCTTTATCACGTTCAAACAAGCGAGATTCTTTACCTTTTTCATCACTGTACAACTATTCTGCATAAACAGTAGTCTCATCTGCTTCAAAACCGTAACGGTATTTTACATCCTCTATAAAAAAAACCATTTCAAACCAACTTGAAGCATTCACAGTTTCTGTACTGAGTGCAAAAGGTTGATATAGCAACTTATCTGTGGACTGCGTTACTTTTGTCAAATTCAAAACAAACACTTTCATAAAATTCATTGCCGTTAATACATTGCTTTTCCCGCTGGCATTTGCCCCATAAATTACTGCGCTATTCAGCAAATGATAATTGCGCACTTGAAAGCTATGTTCAGTCGCTTTATTTGAAGCGGTATTCATACTGAAAGTGACAGTATCTTTGATAGAACGAAAGTTATTGACGCTAAATTGCAGTAACATGATGTGATAAATTAAAAGGATAAAGTCTAATTTTGTAAGTTTGTTACAAAAAACAGCTTAAAGCAAGTCACTTGTTAATTTTTCAAGCAGCTTTTGAATGTCACTTTGCACATTTTCCAACGACTGCGTTGCATCAACAATTTTAATCCGCTCAGAATACTGCCGCGCCCGTTGCAAATAAGCTTCTCTGACGTTATTAAAAAAATCGAGCTTTTCACTTTCAAAACGATCTAATGCGCCGCGTTTTTTCGCCCGCTGCATTCCCAATTCTATCGGCGCATCAAATAACAAAGTTAAATCAGGACGCAATTCATCTTGCACAAATTGTTCTAACCATGCAATCAGATTGGTATCTATCCCACGTCCACCGCCTTGATAAGAGTATGTGGCATCGGTAAAACGGTCACACAACACCCAATCACCGCGTTCTAAAGCCGGTTCAATCACATTTTTAAGATGCTGCGCTCTTGCCGCAAACATCAATAACAATTCGGTTTTTTCAGAAATTAACTCAGTTTGATTTTCCAACAACAAACCGCGCAATTTTTCAGCTAACACCGTGCCGCCTGGTTCGCGTGTTACCTCCACTGCAATTCCTTTTTCCTCCAAAAATTTCTTAATAAACAGTAAGTTAGTGGTTTTTCCCACGCCTTCGCCGCCTTCCAGCGTGATAAACAGACCTTTTTTTCTCATTTACTATTCCGTAGATACTGTTGAACCGCGTCATTATGCGCTTTTAACGTTGCAGAAAAAACGTGCGTGCCATCATGCCCATGCGCGACAAAATAGAGTTTATCGGTTTTAGTCGGATGCAACGCCGCTTGAATCGCTTCTTTGGCGGGCATCGCAATCGGCGTGGGTGGTAAGCCTTTGATAGTATAAGTATTATACGGCGTTGGCGTATGTAAAGCTTGGCGGGTAATATTGCCGCGATAACTATCACCCATGCCATAAATCACGGTTGGGTCAGTTTGCAGCATCATGCCAATTTTTAATCGCTGGGTAAAAACCCCTGCAATTAACGGACGTTCTTGCGGCGCGGCAGTTTCTTTTTCTACAATCGAAGCTAAAATCAACGCTTGATATTTATCCTGCACGGCTAAATCCTGCGCTTTATGCTGCCATTCTTCGTCTAAAACCCGCTGCATTTTTTGGTAGGATTTTTTTAAGATTGAAAAATCACTGGCATTTCTAGCAAAATAATAAGTGTCAGGAAAAAATAAACCTTCGGGATGATTTTTATCGGCTTTTAATTTTTCCATAATTTCCGCATCATTCATGCTATCTAAAGTATGTTTTAAATCAGGATGTTGCGAAATTTTTTGTTTGATTTGTTTAAACGTCCAACCTTCAGGAAAAGTGATTGAATATTGGCGAGTTTTGCCTTGAATAAATAACGCTAAAATTTGCGGCGCAGTTAAGTTTGCTTTTAACTCATACTCGCCCACTTTCAATTTTTTATCCGCATCTTGTTGATACGCCAAGACTTTAAACCAAGTGGCATCAACTTGAATTTGCTGATTTTGCAATTTTGAAATGATTTTGCTGATGGAATCGCCTTTATCAATTTTGATAAAAGTTTTATGAGTGACAATCGGCTCTGTGATTGCCGTTTGATAACTACGCCAACTCCAACCGATTGCGATGGCAATCACCAATAAAATACCGCCGACTATTTTAGTTATCATGTTGATAAACCTGCTGTTTATACTGTGCTAGTTTTGATTGTAAAGTTTTGGTTATTTCACCAACGTGTGCATTGAAACCTGCCAGGTTTTTAAAACCTGGCAGGTCTTTGACAGGCCAAATCCCAATAATAGAATTAGTGAGAAAAATTTCATCGGCTGCGCATAATTGCTCAAGGCTGAAACAACCTTGCTCTATTTGAATGCCTTCCGCGCTTGCTGTTTGCAACACAAAATCACGCATAATTCCGGCAATGCCAGTTTGGGTTAATAATGGTGTGTAAAGTGTGTTGTTTTTGACAAAAAATAGATTGCTCATCGTGCCTTCAATGACACAACCATTCAAATCAAGCAGGATACCCTCTTGAATTTCAGGATTATTCCATTCTGCACGCGCTAACACTTGTTCTAAACGATTTAGGGTTTTAAGCCCTGCGAAAGTGGGATTTAAGCCTAATCGCTGCTGACAAATTCTAGCAACAATGCCATGTTGTTGAAAATCAGGAGAATATTCAGGAAAAGGATGCAGAGAAACAATGCGCGTGGGTTGAATGACATCAGGAAATCGATAACCGCGACCGCCGCTGCCGCGCGTGATGATAATTTTGAGTACGCCGCGTTTGATATTTTGGCTTAGTGCAGTTGCTTCGTGAATGAGCAGTTGTTTGTCGGGAAAAGGAATCAGAAGTTTTTCACAGCCTAACGCTAAACGCTGTAAATGTTGTTCAAAAAAAATGAGATGGCTGTTTAAAACTTCAATAGTTTCAAATAAACCGTCGCCGTATTGAAAGCCGCGATCGGAAATCGCAAGTTGAGATTGGTTTTCGCCGTTGATTAGAATCATTTTGAATAATCACAATCCTAACTGAAAACTTAACGCATCAATAATTTCACTTTTGACATCATCATTTTTTATTTCAGCCAGTTTTTTAATCAAGTGTTTTTTATCAATGGTGCGAATTTGATAGCAAAGTAGCAACGAATCGTTATCAAGTCCTATTTGTTTTTTGGTTAACAAAACTTCATTGGGATAGATGGTTCTGCCTGACTTATGTGATGTTATCGGCAGGATGTTTATCACAGGTAAAATGTTGTTGATTTCATCATCACTGATGACTAAAACAGGTCTTGTTTTACCTTGTTCAGAGCCTATCGTTGGATCAAGATTGACCAGATAAATACTCCAGCGATAATTCATTGCCATTCCTCTGTATCAATATCGCTAAAATGGTCGTTCATTGCTTGTAAGTCCTGCAAAAAAAGCGCGTCTGATTGGCTGTTTTTTAATTGCGCTATTTTGTCAGCTTTTGTATTTTTGGGTAGTGTTTTAAATAATAAAATAACCTCCATCATTTGATTTTCATCAATAGTGTCAGGCACTTCAATGATGATTTGATGGTTTTGAGGGACACGCTTGAGCTGTCTTAAGGCAATCATTTTTGCTCCTTCATTAATTCAATAATGTTTTCTAAGCGTTCAATGTCTTTGTATTTTTGTGCCAACATTTCTTTATCTTTTGAATAATAAGACTAAAAATTAAACAAGAGCGGCTTTATTAAGCACTTCGCTTGCCCATTCATTGAGAGTTTTGCCACTGTGTACAGCTGCAGCCATTATTGCTGAGTGAGTTTCTGTTGACAGTTTTAACAGTAAATGACCTGAGCAAGGTTGATTCGGCTCGTGTCCGAGTTTTTTGCAGGTAGCTAAATAATCATCCACTGCCTCTTCAAGACCTGAGATTAATTCGTTCACGGTTTCGCCTTGAAAAGTAATAATGTCATCAATGCCAGCCACTCGACCAAAGAAAGTTTTATCTTCAGAGTCAAATTCGACACGCGCCATGTAGTTTTTATATTTTAAAAGATTATTCATGTTACAAGGTGTGTTGAAGTGACATTGAAACAGGTGATTGTAAATTTATTGCGCTAAAAAGATTCTAACATTATGATTGAGCTGTAAATTTTCAATTTACCTTTGTAATGGCGCGTTGCCTTGCAAAGTTTTACGTTTAAATTTAACCGGAGATTTTTATGAAGACAAAACATAAACAGTGGGGAAAGATTTTAGCAGTATTTGTGGCATTTGGGGTTTCTTTATTTGCTACATCAGCAATTCTCATTATGGCAGAAATTACAAACTAAACAGATTCAGATATAGGAATTTCAAGCCCTTGAAGCATAAACTCAAGCATCTTCTGCTGACTCTCAAAACAAATATAACGAGTCAAAGCTCGAACATCATCAAAAAATACGCATCGACTAGGCAATTCAGCCCTCAGCAAGTAGCCCGTATGGAATATGGGAAAACCGAGACGATGCCGCCACGACAGGCAGTCCTCAAAGGACTGCTAGTCGTAAGTTAAAAAAAACTCTTTTATTCCTTACCCACACTCAAAAGTCTTTTTAAAAATCTCAGTGTTAAGTTTTGACAGTAAATTTTTCAAGACGACCAGTCGTCTTGAAAAATTTCGGCACAATTGGAAAAGGCATAAAACAAACGAGATGCTTCCTTACCTCAACAGCATCCTATAAACTAACCCGATAGAATTGCCGAACAAAAAGAGCACGTCTTCCATGATGGATGCGCTTTTTTAGTACAGCGGCATTCTATCAATTTAGTTCACCTTATCGCGTTGCGATACGAGATGCAGCGCGTCAAAATGGCATTCTCACCAACATGTGGGAACGAGAAACAAACGACTGAATAACACCCATGTTTGATTCATTATTAAAAGATTTACTGCAAGGAAAATTCATCTGCGAAATCAGCGACGCGCCCGCGTTTCGCTATCTGCAAGAATTCGACAACGTGCAACAAGTGGAAGAATTTTTAAACCGCTTAGGCTACAGAGACAGTGAAAGTATTCAAAACCAGCGGTATCTTAGAGAAAAAAAACACTGAAAAATTAGAAAAATGCTGAAAAA
>ERZ1034361.98-NODE-98-length-59138-cov-5.554478_pt1 | contig 59138 bp, 51 predicted proteins | sample MGYA00520617_ERZ1034361 | MGnify/ENA primary metagenome ERZ1034361 (study PRJEB33736, sample SAMEA104284507) | Azolla filiculoides | biome: Urban; feature: Water surface; material: Ditch water | place: Netherlands | collected 2015-10-28 | depth 0-0.1 m ... | reverse complement strand
GACGAAGTTCAACCGTTGATTGATGCTGGTATCGAGGATATTCAGTTGCTTATTGCACCTGAAAAATTCACTGCATACGATGCACAAAAGAAACGCATGGTCGGAGTTTTGAATGCTCTTGGTGGTGCATCTAAGCCAGAGGAAGATGACGATGCTGCTTTCATCAAGAAGGCCAATGCTGTAAAGCAAAAGGTCGACTTGGAGGATGATGACATCCCTTTTGATGTAACACCACAGAAGCCTAAGAAATCTGCTCCTGTGGTGAAAGCACCAGCGGAAGATGATGATGACATGAGTTTTTTCCGTAACCTCGCAAACGAGGACTAATCTCAACTGAGATAAAGCAAAGGGACCAAAAGGTCCCTTTTTCATTTCTATACCGTTATGTAATTTCCGAACATAACTCGTTGGAATGTGCTATCACCATTTCGTGCAACCTCTCGCATGGACATGATAGTTTTGTTATTGTTGTTAATCGTGGTATTGCTACCTTTTGCCGAACTTGCTGCTATGGATTGACCTACCTTTTCCACTGATTCCGCAACACGCTCAACCGACTTCTCGCTAGAAACACTTGATGACTCAGAAACTTTTGTTGCTGCCGCTGAATTCTTTGATATTGTTTCAACTGAAGAGGTAGAATTATTTGTTGTCACTGTGCTAGAAGAATTTGGCGCCGGCGCGACCGATGACCCCCCTTCAATTCTCAAGTCCTGCATCCACGGTTCTTCTGAACCAAACAATTCTAGAATCTTGTCATATTCCTTTTGCTTAATCTCTGTACCAAGAGATGCATATTGCATATACTCTTTTTTGATTTTTTCCTTCTTACCGCTCTTGGTTTCCCATAGACGAACTTTGAATTTTTCATCAATCTTTTCATCTGTTGTTTTTTGTGCATCCGGCTTAGTACCATCACCACCTAAAGCTTTACTTGCTGTATCAATGAAGTTGCCTTCTTTCAATCCATCTTTATCAAGCGTTCCACCGTTACCAAAAGTTTTTTGTATCGCTCCAGCGCCAGCACCTATCAAGCCACCCGCTGCTGCGCCGACTGCCATACCGACAACTTTACCACCTGGCAAAAAGCTGCCAAGCAAACCTCCAACACCAGCACCCATTTCAGCACCAGCAAGAGCATGATCACCAATATCTATTTTAGATGATTCTCCAGACGTGCCTAAATCTTCTGCACTCTCCTGATTATTAAAGACTCGTCTTGCACCATCCGCTGCTAATAGTCCTGCGAACATCTTAGATGACATTAGCTTACCGAGCATTCCTGCGAAACCAGATATAGCACCTTTAAGTCCGGAGAATAGTGACATAAAACCAGATTTGAGTTTATCTAGCCAGTTTTCTTTCTTATCACCTGTTTCACCTGGCTTATTACCGTTTCTAGTATTTTCCTCGATCTTTTCTAGCAGACCGATTGATTTATCACGAGCATCATTGTCTTCCTTTTGTGTCTCTTCTGAAGCATTTCCACCACCAACTGCATCTGTCTTAGCACTATCTCCACTCTTCCAACCACCAGTGAGAAATTTACCTGCTGCTGATAAACCTTTAGCGGCAGCGAATGGTGTTGCTAAAGCTGCACCGGTTCTTGCTAAGAATGGATCACCTGTTGCTGCTAAAGCACCACCAGCGAGGACTCCCATGCGTCCAACTACACCTGCAACATTGCCTGCAACACGAGTACCCGCTTTGATACCAGATTTGAATCTATCTTTTCGTGCTTGCCATACTGCTTCACGTTCTTCTTTATAGCGTTGTTCAAGCACTTCCTGCGGTGCAACTGGACCCTGAACGTTTTCTTCAAATTCTCTACGCTCTGCAACATCCTGTGGCATCATCGGAGCTTGAAGGGTTTCTTCATGCTCTTGTATTGCTTGATGTTTTGACTGGAATCTACCTGTCTTTCTGTTGCGATAAACAGTAACACTCGGCTTCGGTTGTTCATCTACAGTTGGTTGTGTTACAGTTGAACGTGTTGCGTCATTTTCTCGTTTAATTTTTTGAAGTTCTCTTGTAGAATCTTCAAGATTTGGAACAGGAAGACCAGATTTCTTGCCGCCGGCATTCTTCCACTCTTTCTTTCTTTCGTTATAATGTTTCAGTGCAATTTTTGCAGGGACGCCTTCGCCACCGACAGGAACGGTAATGTTTTTACCAAACACATCACTCGCTTTTTGTTTGCCAATTTTCTTATTGACATTAGCAAGTGAATTTGAAAACGATTTTATATTAAGATTAATGTCATGCGTGGTTCTGGCGCTGATCAGACCATTCACTCCGATCATTTCAATTTCTTTTAATAGAGGAATTAATGTTGCATCATTGACTGACACCGCATCCGAATATTTGTTAATAAAACCTGACCACTTATCCGCAACTTGACCTCCACTGTCTGGATCTTGGCGGATATGTGTTGCAAGTTCTGCATAAGCATTAATTATAATATCGTTGTCAAATGACATGGTTATCCTCTACTTTTTCTTTCCTGTTCTTCTGCTATCCACTTGGCTAGCATTGTTACATAAATTTCACGTTCCCATGGCAACATTTCTTCTAATTCTGTTAAGGTATACTTATGAAACTGCATTAAATTAAAGTTGATCTTGTAGAATTCGCCCAGTGTTTCCGCTGAACGAATTAGGCGAAAAAACTTGACAACCCTTCCAATTTAATGGTGTTTGGTGCTTTGCATTTAGTGCAAACGAATGAATCATTATAGACAAGCTTAGGTACGCTATCTAAAAATTCATCAATCTTTGCAACTTGAAACTTATTTAAATCCTCGTACCATGCGACAACCTCTGAAATATCTTCGTCCGAGCAATCAGTCAGTTCTCCGTCAATTTCGATATATTCAATACACTTTGCTGTTGCCAATGCTGCACTGTCCGGACCCGATTCTGCATTGAACATGACCTCAACGGATGGGAATTTCATGACAACGGTACATTTGTCAGAGATTTTTATTTTCTTGTCAATTACTGTTTTCTGCTCAATAGTCACATGCTCCAGATTAATGTCAATGATGTTCTTTGCACCACATGAGGTACATACTGCACTTACATCAAGGCCTTCTCCCAGACTCTTGTTGCGGATATGCACAAAAAGGAATTCTGCATCAACCGTACTGAGTGTCCGTAAAACAACTTTACCCATTGTACAAACATCAACAAGTTCGCAAATTGCACTGAAAATCTCAGGGTCATTACCTGTTTCCAGTGCAAGGAGCATAATCTTTTCTTCGCGTACATTAAATGGACGATATTTCACTTTTACCTTTGAATCAGGTAGAATCAACTCATATGTAGGATATTCAAGTCGCTTAATCATTTTTATTCACTTTCACTTTAAAGTAGAGATTTAATACCATCCGCGGTATTTTCAAGATTATTTACAACATTCTTTGCATTACTGATATTATTTGTCAAATCCCAGTTGCCAAAATAACTTCCTATGCCTGACAGCAATCCGTCTAGACCTTTTGATTGGATAGTGTTTCTGAGATTTCTAACCATTGTCTGACTGCCAGTTAGTTTTTCCCACCGCTTATATGTAAATGTGATTCCGATTCGTTCTAAATCATTTGCATTATGTGCTAGATGAATATCACCAACCGCTTTAGGGAATGCATCGCACAATTTAACACGATAAACGGTATTTGTTTCGGCATCAATTTGAGTGATAATAATATCCACTCGGTATTCGTCATTATATTTAATATTGTAGTTTTCATCAAAAATATACATGAGCCAGTTGTCAAAGAATTCTTTTACTAGGAGATTTGCATCCACCAGGAAATTCATTGAAACATCACCATATGCAATACCATATGGCACTTCAAACTGGTATCCCTTGTATGATTGTGCCGATGACATAATCTGAAAGCCAGGCAGTGATGATGACTCACATAATAGAGAAACTGTGCGATTGACTGTGCCGGATCGAGGTGCAGTGATTTCAACAAAGAACAGGTTTGGTCGTGCAACACCCGACCTAGCGATTGTTTCAGAGAATTTGGTTAGACTGAAACCGTCTGTTTTATCGGTATCTGGACTCGTGCGATATGTCGTGTTTCGCTTGTTTAATCCAAGACGATCTAAAATATCTACCGGTAGTGAGATTGGCATTTTTGTGGTGCCAAATGGAATCATGCCCATTTATTTCTTCCTTTTAATTTGTCGTGCCCAGACTTGACTTGCTTGCATACCTGTGAAACTCTGTAGTGGAAGTAATACAACATTGCGCCAGTCCTCTGGCTGTACTTCCATCCAGCGTGTCTTAACATGTGTCCAAAGGTAGCGTTTAACACAATGCTCCACCTCTGGGAACTTTGCGAAGTCACTGATCATCTGATAGGTGACCAACATCTTAGCACGAGGATTTAATCTTTTATCGGATGCAAACTGCTGTAATTTATTGAAGAAAGCAAGACGCAAATCGGGTCGGAGATAATGCATGTTTAGACCGAGAAAGCCCTGACTATCTTTATTCAATACGAATATAAGTGGATATTTGTCCCAAAATGGGAGTGTATCTTTATGCTTGGCATCATATGCATAATAATACATTTTACCTATTTCAATAGATGTGACAAGCTTATTTGACTGATCTTGGAGAATTGAATCCTTAACTGCATTTCTACCAGATATGCGAAGTCTCTCCGCAGCAAGCCGGAACCATTCTACACTCGCTTGAGTGGAGTAGCCGATCTGAGATTTTACGCTTTGAATGATATTCATTTTATTCCCAACTGATTCTCGGTAAGAATGATGAATTCAACTCCACGATCCTTTGCATATTGTGTGGCTGCCTTCCATTTACTCTGATTCTTGATATATGTCTTACATTCATTAATGTACCGTAATTGCGCCTTCTGAGTGTTACGCTTTGGTTGTTTTGGTTGCTCTGTCTGTGCCGCTGGCTTAATCTCAACAATCGCAGTTTTCACTTCCCCACTGTTTGTTTTGTACTTGATGACAAAATCAATGAAGTACCTGTGAGGACGATTATCTGTACCACAAATATAGGGAATAATACATTCTTCACTGTTCCATGCGAGTATGCTTGGATTATTATCACAGAATGCCATAAACTTAGTTTCCCAGGACGAGCGAAAGAATATCTTGGTAGGATCACCAATGTATTTTTCTGGATTTCTCGGAGTGTAATGTCCCTGGTAATATTTTGTCATGTAGTAAGATAAATAAGAAAACTGTTTATTCAATAGGGTATTTATCACCATGTCTTTTATACAAGATATTACATCAAAAGCTACATCATCAATAATTTCAGGTTCTTCTGGGATTACATCTAAGGTAGATCCACGGCAAATTCAGAGCCAACTGAAGGGTGCTGGATATGTCAAGAATCGTGCTGGTGCTGTCATGTCTGAGGCGACTATGGAGTATCCGCTTGAACAAAATGGTGATACGGATGATTATGTTCTGTTTTTTATAAATGAATATGATTATCCTGGTACCAGAACATCAAAAACTATGACGGATTCTGCTTCTCCTGTTAGAAGTTCAAGTAGCACTGGTAATAGTGTAGCACTTGGTCAAATATTAAACAATGTCAGCAATGCGAAGCTAGGTGCTACAGCAGCAACAAAAGACAAAGAAGGCAGCGCCGGTACCTCATTACTAGACGTTCTTGGCATGACTGATAAGAATGGCGCTAAAATATCATTCAATCCACCACGGAAGCGCAGTTCTGAGGTTATTGCACTGTACATGACCCACTCATTACAAACCAATTATGGTATGCAATATGGTGAAGTTAATGCGGATGGCGTTCTTGGGGCAATGCTTGACAACTATTCAAAGACTGGTAATATTAAAGAAGCTGGCCAAGTTGGATTTGATGCATTCAAATCTGAGTTTTCAAAGAGTCTTGGTGGAGTCGTTGCAAACATCGTGGATTCAGGTCGTGGTGGTACAGGATCAGCGCACTGGAAAGATCATCTAACAAAGACAGTTCGTAACCCACGTAAGGAAACAAGTTTCGTTGGTGTTGCATTTAGACAGTTTCAATTCTCTTTTCTACTGACTCCAAGCAATGAAACTGAAACAAAAATGATTAACGATATTCTAAGAACATTCAAAAAACATATGCATCCAGAGTTAAGCGGTAAGGGTGATGGTAATATGAATCTCCGCTTCCCAAATGACTTTGACATTGAGTTCCGTCATGGTATGCAAGAGAATACAAAAATAAATAAAATTCTAACCTGTGTCCTAGAAAACATGTCGGTTTCATATACTCCAAACAATATGTGGTCGACTCATGTAGATGGGCAGCCAACCGCTATTATGCTAACACTCCAGTTCCGCGAAGTAGAACCACTTAATCGTGGTCATATTATGGAGGGATTCTAAGAATGAATTACTTTAATAAATTCCCACTTATCGCATATAACTACAAAATCAAGGGCAAGGATACACCGCTTATTATCACTAATATGATGGTGAGATTGCGTACCATTCTCGCAAATAAGTTGGATGTGGAGAGGCTTCTGACTGATTTCGTTATTTCGGATCATGAATCGCTTGAGTCAATCTCCTATGACTTATATGAGAATGTGCAATATCACTGGACGATCATGTTTGTAAATAACCGCGCTGATTATATCGGCGACTTTCCATTGAATAATGTTACACTGGATAAATTCATTGATGATAAGTATGGTGATCAAAAATATGCACCACATCATTATGTCGATGCCCGAGGTAAAACTACGGGAGGTGTTTGGTTAAAAGATGTTTTTCATGCTAACAGATATATTGGTAATGATGGTCAAACATTAATGGACGCGACTCCTGTTACCAATAGTGATTATGAGCATCAATTGAATGACCAGAAACGATATATTAAAGTGGTGCATCCAAACTATATTGCACAATTTGTTACTGAATTTGAAAAGGCGATGCTAAGTGTTTGATAAGATCCAGAAAGCTGGTGATATAACGATCAGTAAGATTTCCCTATTTACACCGAAGGGAGAGGTTGATATTAGCCTAGTTTTTCTTGAGGTTAGTATCTATGAGGATATTCATTCTCCGTTCCTCACTGCAACTATTGCTATCACTGACACACAAGGCTTGCTCCAGAATCTGCCTATTTCTGGTAATGAGCGGGTGGAGATAGAGTTCGTCACTCCAGGATTTGAAAACAAGTATAGAATCTCCCAGACTTTTGTGATTACCAAGATTGCTGACAAAAACATTGGCTCTTCAAGCCACCATTTGGTGTACAACCTTTACTGTGTTACACCTGAAGCCGCTGTTGATTTCGGTATGAAAATTAGTAAGAAGTTTGAGGGAACCGGTGACGCAATCACGAGAAAGATTCTCCGTGAGTATATTCGCACTCAAAAACAAATGACATATGATGTGCCTGCAAATAGCATCTCCATGGTGTCTCCGTTCTGGAATCCATTCAAGGTCATCAACTATTACGCAACACAGAGTATTAAATCCGGATCACAAAATCCAAATTATATGTTCTTTGAAACAAATAAACAATATCGGTTCAGTTCTCTTGAATCTCTATATGGAAAAGAAGCTCGGTGCAAGTATCGCCATGATAATGATTCGTTGAAAAACAACGGTATCAGAAACATTCAAGCGGAATATGAGCAATGCTTAGAAGTTCGCTTCGGTGACCATTTCAACGAGAAGGACAGAATTGATTCAGGTATTCACCACACAAAATCATATATTCATGATGTTACCAGTAAGTCCCTAAAATCTGTTGTTTTTGGTTACACTGACTCATTTAAGAAAACAAAGCACCTTGGCGCGTATCCGATGATACCAAACGAAACTGCGAAACATCGTGTGGTTACTCATAAACAGACATTTAACAAGATACATGATAATTTCATGACTGACTTTTCAGGCACTGTTAAAAACATGCGTACTCCGCTGTTATATGACCTGGAGCTATTGAAACTGGATATTACTGTGTATGGTCGTACTGATCTAGAAGTCGGTGACATTGTTGAGTTCCAAATGAATACATGGAACGAGAAAAGCACTCAGGACAAATCTGCTCCACAGGAAGATAAGTATTACAGTGGTAAATATATCATAACAGCTATACATCATCGATTTAATCAGCATCAACACCAGATGGTTATGCAAATTGCAAAGAATGCGTCGGAGAGTCCATTGTGAAATCAATATATTTTGGAGTAGTAGAAAACCGATTCGACCCGCTTATGTTGGGTAGATGCCAGGTACGTATAGTTGGTGTACATACAGAGGACAAAGTTATTCTTCCAACGAGTGACTTAGCGTGGGCAATGCCTATGCAACCTATCACGAGCGCAGGCATATCTGGTATCGGTATGGCACCAGTAGGCGTAGTAGAGGGAACATGGGTCGTATTATGCTTCCTTGATGAAAACTTCCAATATCCGATGATGATAGGCACAATCGGTGGTTATAATGAAAACTTACCATTTGAGTTTGATAATCAGAAAACAACGAACAGTGTAAAAGAATATGATGCTGTTTTATCAACTAAGCCTGCAAACGAGGGCGATGATAAAAAAGATGCTGGTGGACTAGAAACTGTTGTACCACTTGACAAGATTCTTGGTGCGCTACCACCAATCGATATGCCTGCTGTGGATGTTGCGGCTGCGTTTGCTTCTGTTAAGGATGATGCAATGAAAGCACTGCCTAAGCCAGTCCTACCTGAAATTGCTCTACCATCTGCTGAAGAACTATCCGCGAAGTTCTCAAGCGCACAAGATGCACTGACAAGTAAAATGACTGCGGCTGCCGACAAGCTTAAAGCTGCTGCGTCCAATGGAACTGAAGGATTATTTGCAAATGCAAAGAAGGCAGCAACTGGTGTGGTGACAAAGCTAACGGACACTGCTTCTGGACTGTTGACCACTGCTGTTGCTAGTGCAACTGCGATGGTGAATAATACAATCACCACTGCTAAAGCTGCCTACACAAAACTTGCTCAAATGTCAGAATCTATTAATGTTGATTCAATGATGAATGAAATTAATATAGTAACCACACAAGCTGGATCCATTGCTCAAACGGGTGTGGATAATGCTCTTACATTGATTTCAACTGGCACCATGAAACTATCTGATCTAAAGACAGAAGCCGAGAAACAGGATGTCATTAAGCTGATTCAAGATAAGGTCACGGATCTACCTGAAAATGTTCAATCTTACATTATGGCATCTGGTGCATCTATTGAAGAACAATACAATATCATCAAACAATTCGCTGAAAACGGTACCAGTATGTATTCTGAACCAGAGAAAGAATTTAAAATGGTAGTCACAAGTACCACAAGTAAAACTATGACGGCTGCTGAAATCAATGCAGAATATGAAGCAAATATAAAGGCAGGTGTTTAATATGGCAATCAATGTACCATTAACAGAAGGGCAGATTACACGAGTCCTTGATGCTATTGCAATGAAAGAGTCCACCAGCACTCCGGGTGGTACTGTTAATACTGTCATTGGCAAGGGCGCAAAATCAGCGGCTATCAAAGCTGGATGTCAGAATTATGGCGTTATCAATGATCTCCATTATATGGGCAAGTATCAGATTGGTTACATGGGTCTTGCTGATACGGGATGGTGTCATACAGGTGTCAAGGGTGGAAATAAATCCCTTTATACTGATAGCACATGGACAGGTAAAGATGGTATAACAGGTTACGAAAAGTTCCTGACTACACCTGCTGCTCAAGAGAAAGCTGTCCGGGAGTTATTCGCAAAGAATTTCTCCTACATGAGAAAACAGTTAGCCGACTGTAATGCTGCTGACATTGCCGGTTACTGCTCCGCTGCACACTTAGTAGGTTTCGGTGGTGCATTGAAGCTTATGCGTGGTGTCGATGTTCAAGACGCAAACGGTTGCGGCGCAAGCTATTATCAGAAAATTGGTCGTGCTGCATGTTTAGGTGAAGTGCCTGAGATAGTGAAGCCGCCTGTCGGTAAGAATTCTGCTGGTGCACCACCAAAGCCGAAGAAACCAGAAGAACAAAAAGGTGTTGACATTGCACCGAAAGTTGAAACATCTATTGTTATTCCACCATCAACGGATACAACGCCACGTATTGTAGAACCTGCTCGCGGTGATGATGTTAAGGTGCCCGTAGAGGTCGCACAGAAGTATGAGAATACTGGCTTCATTGACCCTAATCTTGTTTATCCAAAGTCAAGCTATAAACGGTTCCCTGACACGAATAAGCTTGCAACTGGTAATGACATAGGCAATACAGTTGTTTCAAAGAAAAATGCTGATCGTCATACAGGTATTCCATGTGCAAATGGTGAAACCTGGGACGAACCAGAATCGCCGTATGCAGCAAAGTATCCATTCAATAAAGTAACAGAATCCGAGTCTGGACATGTTATTGAGATTGATGATACACCTAATGCTGAAAGATTACACACATATCATAAGAGTGGATCCTATGAGGAAACAAATAACGTAGGTTCCCACGTAAGACGAATAGTAGGAGATTCCTATGAGATTATTGACAGAAACGGAAATATCTTCATTAACGGAAGATGTAACATTACTGTGGGCGGTGCTTGTAACGTGCTTGTTCTTTCTGATGCTAACATTACTGTAAAAGGTGACACGAATATCACCAGCAAGAATGATGTTAATTGGAACGTATCAGGTAACTTTAATTTACAAGTGAATGAAACATTCAATATCCGTTCTAAAAACTTGAATATCGAAACTGATGAAAAGCGCAGCACCTACGTAGGTCAAACATCTACCGAACAGGTGAATGGTCATGCATCCGAAGCGTATGATTCTGGCTTAGATACCCGAGTGAAAGGCATCCATAATCATGAGGTTTCAATCAATCAGAATATAAGCATCGGAAATGATCAAGCTACCAAAGTTTCTGGTAAACAGACTAACACAGTGACCGGTGACATTATCACAAAAGGTGCTGCAAAGGTCACAATGAATGCAACTGGTGACATTATCACGAAAGGCGGCGCTAAAGTTACTCTGGATGCCGCTGGAGATATTATCACGAAGGGCGCTTCCAATCAAGTCAAAGCCACCGGTAAAATCGATATGAAAGCGGGTGGAAATCTTAACATCGATGCAACACAAACGCATATCAATAGCGGGAATGCCGACCCGGGTGACCCACTCGCACCACTGGATCCTATCGTGGTTGAGGTTCTGGATATTCCTGTGACAACACATACCAACTTAAATTATGCTGCGGATCGTACTGCATTCATTGATAGTTCTACACCTAACCTACAATATGAAAATAGGAGAGACAATGTGAGTATTCATGCAACTGAATCAATTTTAGAAAATACCCCTGCACCTGCGGTTACACCTGTTGCACCAACTGTCATACCATCTACACCTGTGCAACCTACTAAACCTGTGGTGACCAGCGAAATGACGATTGATCCTGAATCATTCATTAATATGACTTCGTTCCCCGGCACCCTAATGATTAGTAAGTATTTCTCATTGAAAGACGTTCTGTGTGGTGTTCCGTTGAAAGCGCAACATGGTCTAACACAAGGTCAGTTGGTGTATAACATGTCCATTCTCGCACAAACAATATTGGATAAAATCAAGTATAATTACGGTAACATCGTATTGACTTCTGGATTCCGTCAAGGCGAGAATGGTTCGCAGCACACATGGGGTCAAGCTGCTGACATTCGTATCGCTAAGGTGCCTATGGGAGAATATGAAGCATGTGCCAAGTGGATTGCTGCGAATTGTCCTGTTAATCAGATCATTCTAGAAGGCTCTTCCGCAAGCAATCGCATATGGATTCATTGCTCTGTTAAGACTAAGTTCCATAGCGCAGGCAATCCAGGTCAATTCACAGGTTGGAACGGTGGTTCTTCTGCTACCAAGACTTCCCTTGTACCTGGCATATCTCTTGCAAGTATTCCATTCGCTGACAAAATTAGCAAGACAACGGTGCTAGTATAATGGGAAGAGCAATTGTTCGTCTTGGTGACATGAGTACAGGACACGATGGATATCCAGGCAGACCAAATAATAGTGCATCACCTGATGTATTTGTAAATGGAATTCCTATGCATAGAATAGGTGATACATGGCCGGCGCACAGTAACGGATCAAATTCACATTCATCTGTTACTGTCGGATCAGGCCAGACCATTTTTTGTAATGGAATGGGTATAGCACTTGTTGGGGATATGCTAGATTGTGGTGATACTATCGCAGAAGGAAGTCCGAATTCCTTCTGCGGTGGGTAGTTCTGTCCTCTGTGCAATGTAAGATCGGATTTCATTAGCTAATATAGCATCACTTTCTAGAACATGCCAATATGCTTCAGTCAGCAATTCTTTGAATTTTGCTACTTGCCATCGGAGAAACTCCAACTCAGCAATTTGATTTTTGGTGAAATCATAACCAGCGTTTAGTTCTTTACTCATATTCACTCCGCAAATAGTTTACCACATTTAACACACATAAAACCACTCTTAACATGCTCGTTTGTTATTGCAACAATGCGATGGGAACATTTTGGTACTAACTCAAGCGCCTCACGAAGTCGAGCATTCTCTTCGGTTAGTTGTTTAATAGTATCGTCAGCTTCAAGCAAGACTCCCTTTAACGGTTGTCCATACAACCTAGCGTATTCGATCAATGTAGTCATTCCCCGCTCCTTGCTGCCAGCATTTCCTTGTAATTAGCCTTCCACTCTGAAAGCTCTGCACTCACTGGCGTAATCTGAATCAGCATCGCCTCAGTAGGTTCAACCGGCACAAGCGCATAACCTTCCGGTATCGGTGCAGGGTGTTTATATAGTGGTTGGTTTTCACGCCAAGTGCCTAGATAGCCCATCCAATTTTTGTCTTTTCCAATGTACATCCACCCGTCTTTGTCACTCTCAACAGGTTGATACCAAGCGAAAGGCTTCTGATCCCGCATCTTTGCCTCAATCTTGGCTTCTATCGATCTGGCGAATTGCACAGGGTCAAGTCGTTCTGTATCACCATCGTACCATGTAAGCTGTTCTGCTATTTCACGGATATCCTCTACCGTCAGTATCATACAAACGCACTCCATGACTCGTAAGGTGAATATTCTGGTTCCTCAATTCCTTCTTGAAACCATCCATATGCATGTAACTCTTGAACATGCTCAGGTGATATTGGTTTATCTGTTGCAAACATATAAATTTGATCATGTTCACATGCTGTATGATAACCATCTGGCGTGTCATAATACTTGATTATAATACTCATTCCTGCCATGAGGTCGCGTGTTTTCATTTTGTAACTCCTTCCAGCCTAGTATCATAATCAGCAGCACAATCCATCAACAGCTTAAGCTCAGTCCGTGTAGCTTCCAGTCTCTCAATTAGCTCAAGCACTGCTGATGGGGTGGCTGTTGCGATGAAGTTTGCGTTGGCTTGGCACTGAGGGCTTACCTCATCATCTTCCATACGCCATACAAGCAAGCCGTAAGAGAGATTTCTGCCAACTTGCAGTTCTACGAACTCTCCACCACTGTCAGGATCTATATACCCATCAAAGTATTTTGGTGGTTGTGGTGTTGCCAATTCCCATACATCTGTTTTAGCAGCAAGCGCCGCTGCCTTGATCTTTGCTAGGTCAATCATTTCACTTCTCCTATCATAATGAGTCCAGTATATTCTAGACTGAATTAAAAGTCAATAGATAAATACAAGAACCATACTCATAGGACAATTTCCCATGGCAGTACAACCAACGACATATCGTGATATTGATATACGGTTCAAACAGAATCCTATCAATGATGATATTCTAGCAAAGACCGACGTTAATGCTGTTAAGCAAGCATTGAATATCCTCATGCTGACCAATCCCGGTGAAAAGATGTTTGATCCCCACTTCGGTGTTGGTATCGCTGGATACCTGTTTGAAACTCCAAGTAATGCTCTTATCAGTCTCATTGAGAAAAAGATTAAACAACAAATCACCCAGTATGAGCCACGTGTCATTTTTGAAAAACTAGAAACCAACTACGGTGATGCATTTGAGAAATATGACGGAAATGAATTGGTTCTCGTGTTGTATTTTTATGTGGTAGGCCTAGTTTCCAATGCTCCTATCAGTATGACATTTGAACGCATTAAATAAGCTACCTATCAAGAAAGCACACTAAGCATGGCAAATTTACAGATTACCGAACTTGACTTTGATACGATTAAAGCCAATCTTATCAATCACCTGAAGAGCCAGGATTCATTCAAAGACTATGACTTTGAAGCATCTGGCATGAACGTCCTGACGGATCTTCTTGCGTACAATACTCACTATAACGCACTGATGGTAAACTACGGTGCTAATGAAATGTTTATTGACTCTGCATTGCGTAGGGATAATGTAGTTTCACATAGCAAAGGTTATGGTTACGTGCCGCGTGGAAATCGTGCACCAAATGCAACGGTGACGGTGACGGTGAACCAGGCGGTGGGACAGCCAGATTTCTTGACATTGCGTCCAGGAGTTTCTTTTGAAACTGTTGTCAATGATGTAGTTTACCAATATGTTGCCCGTGATACGTTGGTTGCGTATAAAACTCAAGCAAATACCTATGTGTTTCAAAACGTTAAGATTTATGAGGGTGATTTATTATTCAAATCGGTGGTTGCTGATGGTGCTGCTGGTTACTATGTTACACTTGATAACACAGGTATTGATTCTACCCTGATTAGTGTCCGTACTCGTCCATCTATCAATGACATTACATATAAGTCATGGCAAGCTGTTGATTCTATCGTTAATATTGATGAAACCAGTAATGTTTATTTCTTGGAAGAAACATTTGACGGTAAGTACAAAATCATTTTTGGTGATGGTACATTAGGTAAACGAATAGGCAATGGTGAAGTTATTGAGATAACATATCAATCAACCGTCGGTGCTATATCTAACGGTGCTGCCAAGTTCTCCATGACAGGTACTATTGAGGGAAACAGTAATGTTTCTGTTTCCACACAATCTCGTGCATCTGGTGGATCCGATGCTGAAACCCTAGAGGAAATTAAGTTCAATGCGATTAACTATTATCGCACCCAGAATCGCGCTGTCACTGCAAATGATTATCGGTCCCTTATCAAGAAATTCGGCACTAATGTAAAGGATGTTATCACATGGGGTGGAGAGACAGAAGTACCACCACAATATGGAAAAGTTCTCGCATGTGTTATTCCTGAATATGGGGATTCTCTAACCTCAGAAGAGTATGCGGGCATTCAGTCTGTTATGAGAGACCGCTGTGTTGCTAATACGGTTCTTTCATTTGTTAATCCAGATTATTTGGATATAGGCGTCACAAGCAAAGTATCGTATAATCCACTATATCTAAATGTAGGCGCGAATACTTTAAAATCCAATATTCAGTTAGGTATTATTGACTATTCTGCATCTATTGAAAGTTTCGCAGCAAAATTTGTATATTCTGGGCTTGTTGGGTATATTGATAATATTGATGACAGTATCACAGGAAATGAAACTGACATTACATTGATAAAAGAGTTTATTCCTAACGTGGGAGTTCTGGCTCCAATTGAATTTACATTTACCACCTCAATCAAAGAGGGGTCGTTTGTTTCGACCGCTTTTAAGATGAATGACAACGCAAATTATCAGATTTTTAAATCGGTTGGGTCAAAAATTGTTCGTATGACAGTTGCCGGTATAATTGTTAATACTGATTCTGGTACCATCAATAATGCAACGGGCGAAGTTAAATTAAATCCACAAATATTCAATATGTTTATTGGGGATTATATTAAGTTTGTTGCTGTACCAGTTAGAAATGATATTCGCGGTGTAAATAACTCAATTCTCCGAGTAAAAGATACAAATATTTCCATCACAGTATCGGCAGAGGTATAATAAATCATGTCTGTTAGTCTTAAACCAAAAGTTGCCCAGGCTATTTCTTCTCAGTTACCACAAGTTGTTGCTGATAATTCTAATTATCTGGTAGAATTCCTAACAGTGTATTATGAGTGGTTGGATGAAAATGCTGTCAAGTACATCCGTGACCCACTGATGATGGTGGATATTGACAATGCTTCAAATGAGATTGTCACTAACATTTTATCGGTTTTGCTGACAACCAATAAACAAACTCCAAATGCGGCTTTGATCGTTAAAAATATTCGTGCATTGTTTGAGAATAAAGGCAACCTAAAGAGTTATGAATTCCTGTTTAATTTACTATTCGGTGAAGAAGTTGAACTTGGATGGGGCAGGGATCACGTTCTAAGGGCTTCTGAAAATACATATTCCCAGGACATATGGGTAACAGTCCAATTGGATACTGAGGCAGCAACCGCAAACTTTCTTGGTATGAGATTGAACCAGCCATATTCATTCACACAGAATAATGCGAGTGGTGTAATTGATAGTCAAGCTGAGGTTTATGCAAATGGAAAAGATTTATACCGTTTCAAACTTCAGGAAAATACAATTAATGGCGTTTTCTCCCGAGGTGCAGTATGTACCATAAAAGATAGAATAACAAATGTGGTCTATACAGGCACAATTGGGCATATTCTTGGAGAGGTAAACATCAAGGATAAAGGTTCCCTGTATCGTGCGGGTGACAGTATTTCCCTATTCGGTGGATCTGGTGTCGGCGGATCTGGTTACGTGAAAGATATTACATCCGGCTCAATTGAACAAGTATTCATCATCGACGGTGGTACCGGATATACTGTCGGGGACACAATTGAATTTAATGCATCATACACGGGCAGTCAAGCAACCGCGACTGTTACCTCAGTTGGCGGTACCGGGGCAATTGCTGTTCCTACAGTCGCTCTTGATGAAGTTATCATTGAGAATGGTGGATCTGGATATAGTCTTGGTGATAAGCTAAAACTTTCTTCCAGTGATGGTTCAGCTATCATTGAGGTGACAGAATTTGGTGGATCTGGTAAAATAAACGGGCTAATGATTGCTTCTAAAGGATTTGGTTACGATACAACATCAAATCTTCTTTTTTATACCGACCTCACAAATTTAACTGTTTTAAATGCTGTTAGAGTTAAAAGTCAAAACACAATCACTTCCGGTCAAATAACTGATATTTCATGTGTATATCCAGAATTAGTTATTCCTGCTCCAAAAGTTATGATAAACGGAACAGGTGCGGCAATGTGGGTGACAGGTGTTACCACTGGTACCATATCTAGCGTTGCATATGATACTGGTTATAATTACACAATGCCTACCGTAGTATGTACCGCAGGCGTTTCTAGATTTAATGTTAAATTGACAGTGGATGAATGGGGTAGAATTGACAGTATCGGAACGGTAACTCATTTAGGTACCGTTGTTCCTCTCACAGATACAGCAAACAGCACAACCTCTAGTGGTAGTGGATCATTGACTGTCTCAACTATTAGCAAGTATAAAATTGGATATGGTGTGGTTATTGCTGGTAAATTATCTGGAATGGTTACTGCGATTACATATTCAAATATTGATGGTACAGGTACAATTTCGCTGAATACTTTCACGAGTGCTACGGTCAACAATGGTGATACAATCACAATATATCCCGTTGTTCTTAAAATTGATGATTCTGTAAAAGGTACCGGAGCTACTCTCATTGCAAATACAGATGACTCATATATTAGAGCCGTTAAAGTTATCGATGGTGGTGAGTTTAAAGCAACCGACACATATACGATAACCAATGTAACAGGAACAGGTACCGGTCTAGAAGTTACTCCATATTTCAATCTAAAATCGCTTGAGGTCAAAACTTCTGGTAAGTTTTATAAAGAACAGAATACCGCAGTGCAATTCACAGACACACATGGATCTGGTGCTGATATTCGTGCAATCGTTGATAACGGTGTCATTAATTCCATTTCAATTACAAATCAAGGCACAGGATATAGAACCGCAAAAGTAGAACCATTGAGTGTTTCTGGTTCGGGAGCAAATCTAGTTCCTATCATCACAAATGGTAGAATAACAGGAATCAAATATGAAGATCGCGGGCATGGATATTCTCCATCTGACACGTTCATAATAACTGGAGATGGTTCTGGTGCTGCTCTTGGAGCTATCACTGTTAGAAACAAAAGTATTCGTAAGGTCATCGTTTATAACAGTGGCAGTGGATACTATCCAAATGACGTACAATATGACATTATCGCAAAAGATAATAATGGCGATTATACTGCACCATTTGAGGGATATGGTACAGGTTCTGGCGCAGTTTTCACACCAGTCGTTTATAATGGTAGCACAGGCACCGCGCTTGATATTCCAGGCAGAATCAAACACATAAATGTTACTGATACAGGTTCAGGTTATACCAATGTCTATTTGAAAGTCCACGGAAATGGATATAAAGCTGAATTGCAAGCTGTTATGGGTACCGCAGGTAATGCAGGTAAGGTTATGTCTGTCAATGTACTTGATCGTGGATTCGCTTACTGGTGGGATAATTCCACCACTGTTGAACTGTTCCAAGGCATTGAAGCAAAGTTTAATTTTGTCATAAAAGCTGGTAAAGTGTTATCAGTTGAGGTTATTGAGCCAGGTGAAGGTTATCGTGTTGGTGAAACTACAATTTCACTCAAACAGAATGACATTTACTGGGATTCAGGTAATCCTGCTTTGATGGACTTCATTGTGCCAATGATGGACTTCTATTCAACATATCCACATGCAATGAAAGATACGGTGGTCCCGACCGCTGTTGTATCTGTTTCATCTTTAAACATTGATAATGTCAGACTTGAAGCTCCAGGACATGGATATTCTGTCATATCTAAACCCCTTGAGATTAAGGCGGTCAGTAATACTGGTGTTGGTGCTGTTTTGATTCCAGTTATTGCTACCGATGTTCTTCAAGGCCAGACAGGGTATCGTAGAATAGCGGGTGTTCGTGTTGTTGAGCAAGGTAAAAATTATGATGATAACACGAGAATTGTTATTTCTGGCGGCAGAGTTCCTGGTATTATTGGTGAAGATGCGGAGTTAATTCCTGTCATTGAGTCTGGTCGAATTGTTAGTGTTGCAATTGTTGATGGTTCCGCGGGTGAAGAATATTATTATGGTACAAAAGTGTATGTTGTGGGTAATGGTACAGGTGCGAACATAGAACCAATCGTTAATACAGGATTCATTCGTGTCAATGTTGTCAGTCAGGGAACCGCAGTACCGGGTGATGTTGTCGTTATTGATGATATTGCTGGATCTGGTGCTGTATTGTCAGAAACATGGGAAAACGGTGTTTTGACAATGCATGTAGATGAACCTGGTAGCGGATATATTTTACCAAAAATAACTAAGGGAAATGCAGTATTTGAAATAATCCATGGATCCATCGATGGCCTAAAAGTTATAAGTGGTGGAAGTAATTATTCTGCTGCTGGCATAATTATTCAAGGCGAGGGAAATTCTGCATACGCAACGTTTTCATCTGGATTAAATGGTGCAGTCACTAAGGTCGGTGTTGATCATCATGGGAAGAGAATGCATGGTATTCCCACTGTTAAAATAATTGACACTTTACCCACAGGAAATATATCTTCTGTTCGTATTGATCGATCAGGAGTGGGTTTCTTTGATATTCCTGATCCAATCATTAATACTGATAATGGCAAAGATGCACTTATAGTACCATACGGATCAAATATTGGATCAATTAAAACAATTCAGTTTGATGATTTTGGTATGGATTATGTTGATCCACCTCTCATTAGTTCTTTGTTCCGTACCATTCTCGGAACAAAACAGACAATTAATATTGGTGAAAAAATTAGAATTCCTGGTAGTACATATAATCATAGTTCCGGGCCAATTGGTGTCATTCGTGAGTTTGATGCATCTAAAAATCTAATTACCATATTCATGCCACATATTGAGGTAACTGTAAATTCAGAAAATGATTATATCTTCCAGACCCAAGAGGGAATTGATATTCGCATTGAAGGAACAGATTCACTAAGTTATAACTGGGAATGTGATGTTTCTAAAAAAACACTTGTTCCATTGGTAGAAACAAGATGCTTCGCACAAGCTGGCGCTGATGGCGTTGGATATGACGAGTCTGTTAGAGAAAAATCTGCATCTGTTTTAAATAACCGATCCACAATGATTACAAATCATTATGACATTCAAGAATTTGGATATACCATCTTTACTGGTATTGACATAAGAGAATATTCTAAACTTGTCTCAAATATTCTACATCCTGCAGGATACCAAATGGTAGGCAGAATTCGTGACTATGCATTTGCTGACTGTAAAATGCGAACAGATTATAAAACATTTGGTTCCCGCGCTGGCGATATGATAAAATTGACAATCTATCTTGATGACGATGATTCACGTGGTCATGCTGCTCCCATGTCAGTTGAAGGATATGTTGTTGATTTGTGGAAAGACTGGCCAGTTAAATGGACATATAATGATAATGAAAATCTTAAAAATGATTTACGATTCTCATGTCATCCAAGACATAAATTTACCGAATTGTATGATATAGACACAATTGTTTCTCCACAGAATATTGTAAAAACAATCGGTGGCACCACATATACTTTGAATAAATCATATGCTGGATCGATTCAGGGATTTAAGTATGTGGAAGATGGTACACCTATGTGTTTATGGGAACATTACACAATCGAAGGGTTTGAAGCAATTCCGCCTGATTCTTGGTATAATCCAATCTTTAAAGATCCATCACAGCCAATTGGATCAGAATGGATTATATCAACAGAGAAGGTGTGGATGCATGATCCAGATCGTGTTAATCGTGATGCATTCGTGCTTAAAACCTTCTACACCTTATCATAAATAATAGAAATATCCTTAAGGAATTAAAATGACTGCCATTGTAACAAACAAGCTAAGAGTTCACAACGCAAAACAATTCGTCGGTGGTTTCGACGGTACCGATGTAACCCCAATTTATGGTTTCATCGGCAGACCGACACCATGGATCGCAAATGAATCACCACAAGTAGGTGGTGCATCTGACACAGGTAATCCGGGCTTCCCATATGACACTCGTGCATACGAATCAAAAACAATGCAATATATGCTTCATATGAAGCGCATTGCTGCTGGTAATGTGACACATGCATGTAAGAATCTAAAATGGTCATCTGGTGTTTATTTCAATCCATACCGCCATGATTATGATGGTTCAAAAACTGTGAATCAGCTTGTTTCTGGTACATTCCAGCCGTCGACCCTTGCTGATGCAAACTATTATTGCACCAGTCAAAATAAGGTTTATATTTGTCTAAAACCGGGCCAGGCATCATCTATTGTTGATCCAGCAGAAACATGTGGAACATCAAAAGAACCTGCAAAAGGTGTTGATGGATACCTATGGAAATATATTTCATCTAGAAGCGTTGATGATGCAACTATGTTATCCACTCCAGATTATTTCCCAGTCCGTACAGTATCAAACACGCTCGTACCAGGTGATGAATTGTATTATCAGTCACAAGCACAAGTCAATTCAATTCCAGGCGCAATCTATGCAGTTTTGATTGAATCTGGCGCCGGTTCAAATTGGGGTACAACTGAAATTCCACGCGCAGTACAATCCGGTAAAGTCAGAGTTATTGGTGACGGTACATTAAACACAAATGCGAATGGTGCTACCAATGGTTTTGAGATAAAACTTATTATCAGTTCTGGTACAATTATGGATATTGAAGTTGTTGATCCTGGTCAGGGATTCACGTTCTGTACAATTGTGAATACCGATATTGGTGGAATTCTACCAAATATCACTCCAATTATAACTCCAAAAACTGGTCTTGGCAGAGATCCAATTTTAGATTTAAATGCATATTATGTTGTCATGGGTATTGATTTAGCGGGTAACGTTGGTGGTAAATTTACCACAGATAATGATTTCCGTCAATTTGGCATTATTTCATCACCTCTGCAATTTAATACATCAAATGTTCTGACGGAAACAACTGTAGATTGTACCACCACCATCGTGTGGGATTCCGCTATTACAGCTAATCCTGATACGGTTATAACATTATCCACCAATCGTAAATGTTTTGTCGTTGATAAATTCCAATTTCCAGCGGATCATACAGTGATTGAATACCGTAATAAGTATGCAACTCGTGTAATTACCCCAAAAGAAATTGACGATGTTGCACCAAATGCACCTATTTCAATCGGTAACACAATTGCAGGCCAACCAGACACTATTTTAGGTGTTATTAATTCAGAGTGGAACTTTCAAACTGGCGAATTGCTTTATGTTGAGAATCGTAGACCTATTGCTAGATACCTCGACCAGGGTGAAGATATGCGCGTTGTTATTGAGTTTTAAGCGGTATAAATAAAAGAATAAATTGTGAATCACAAAAGGAATAACCACAAATGTCCATAGTTACAAATGTAAAACCATACTACGATGATTTTGACTCAACCAAAAATTATCATAAGATTTTGTTTGCTCCTGGACGTCCATTACAGGCTCGTGAATTAACTCAGATGCAAACTATGCTCCAGAATCAGATCAAATCTGCTGGGGACTTTTTGCTAAAGAATGGTTCAATGGTTATTCCTGGTCACATTTTCTATGACAACACGCTAACCGCTGTTAAGCTAGAAAGCACATATGATGGTAACCAGGTTAACGGATACCTCTCTTCGTTCATGGGCGAAAAAGTAATTGGTGTTATCTCAGGGGTTGCTGCTGAGGTACTATTCTATACTGAAGGTGAAGGCATCGATCCACCAACAATCTATGTTAAATTTGTAAGTGGTGGATCCGCATTTGCCGCTGGGGAAAAGATTGCCGTCGCACAAAACGGATCATTGATTGTTCAATCTCAGAATCTTAGCCAGTCTGGGTCATCTATTGTAACTATCAAAGAGGGTATCTACTACATCAATGGATACTTTGTCCAGGTTCTTGAACAAAAAATCATTCTTGACAAATATTCTGCTAATCCAAATTATATTGTTGGTCTAGAACTTGCAGAAAGTATTTCTACTGTAACTGAAGATTCTACCTTATATGACAATTCTCGTGGATTTGTTGATTATGTTACCGTAGGTGCGGATCGCCTAAAAATCTCATTAACATTAGTAAAACGTCAATTTGCTGAGGATTTAGTTGTAGAAAATGCATCTGAAGTTAAATTTATTGATTTGCTACATATTCGTGATGGTATCATTCTACACAAGAAGGACAAGTCCGATCTTGGAGCAATGGAATCAATTCTTGCCCGTAGAACATATGACGAATCGGGTGACTATACCCTAATTCCACATAAAATTACAGCACAGCATTACAGAAGTAATGTCCGTGGTGCATGGGCATCTGGTATTGCTTATATTGCAGGCGACGTTGTTACATCAAATGGACGTGACTATGAATGTCTAAATGGTAACATATCTGGTATTTCTGCCCCTGCACATGCTGCTGGTGTTGGTTCAGATGGTGCTCTTGACTGGATGTGTTCTAGTATTCCTTACAACAACCTGGGTGCAATTGCCGCAGTGAATTCCGAGTCGTATGATATTGCTATGCGGAATGATGGGCTAGTTGCATTGAATATCACCCCAGGCAAGTCTTACATTAAGGGATATGAAGTCAATGCAAATGCTGGAAGATTAGTTGTTGAGAAACCACGCACATTTACCGATGTTAGTTCTCAAGTGATTCCAACTGATGTTGGTCTCTACTACCTTATCGACAATGTTCTAGGTGTTCCTGATATTGCTAACATGGAACTCCTTACTATTAAAAATTCGATCAACCAGACCGTGGGTTCATGTCGTGCGCGTAATATTGAGCCTATTGGGAATTCCCAGTATAAGTTATATGTTTTTGACATTAAATTTGATGGTATGACAGGCAGTGTTCAAAACAGCAGTTTTAGTGATGGATTTAAAGTTTTTACAGGTACAACTTATACATTTAGTGCAAAGAGCGTGGTTGAACTTATCCCACTTCAGGGAACGGTTAATACCTCTGCATCTACCGTTTCTGGCTTCGGTACGCTTCTGACAAGTCTTAATGTCGGTGACTGTATTCGTATCGGTTCTGTCCAAACCGGTGTTTCAGCGATAACAGATGCAAACCAGATGACAACATTTGCAGCGGTCGGCACACAAACTGGTCAAATTGTATATTATGTTAGCAGTCCTGTTAAGGGCAACATTTCTGCGCCCATTACACAGCTTCCTATTACATCAATTCGCACTCTTCACACTGGCACATCTTTTGATACGTCATATACGGTTCGCAGAATTTATTCTGGTAATATTTCAGGTGGTGCAGTTACACTCTCAATACCTAATGGAAATGGCGACAAGTTTGCCGCTGGTAATTTAAATTATGTTATAGTTCTTGCGTCAGGTGTTCATGTGACTCCGACTGCGGCAAATCTAAGTAATTTCAATCAAACCGTCTCCCTTACAACCGCCGAAACAGGTGCTGTTAAAGTAATTGCTTCTGTTTTGAAAACCAACACCGTCGCTCTTGAAAAAACAAAGATTCTAAAAACAAAGACTCTAACCTTCTTGACGTATGACAGTGTTAAAGGGACTTATCTAAATCTCCAAGAGGCTGATATTGTCCGCATTGCAAGTGTTAAAAAGAATGTCGCGGGTGCTGTATTCTCTTCAACCACTCCAACCACTTCAGTGCCTTTTGTTGCAACTGGTGCCATTGATATTACATCATCATTCAGCGTTGATAGCGGAATAAAAGTTGAGTATTATGGTCTTGGCAGTGCAATCAAGTTAGCTGGCGTTGTTATTGATCGTCCGATTGAAATTACATTTGATTATTTTGAACACTCAAACGGTGACTATTTCTCGGTAGACTCATATCGCAATATTCCATATCACATGATTCCAAATGGTGTTTCGGATGTTCTAGATTTCCGTCCAAGAATATCAGATGCTGGTGACTGGACTGGAACTGGTCGCTCTATTCCTGAGCCAGTTTCTACACAAAATGAATTTATGGTTAGCATTTCTCATTATCTTGGTAGAAAAGACTTAGTTGTTGTGCATAGTGATGCCAGTTATGAGATAATCACTGGGGAGCCTGCAATTGTTCCTGTTGCACCAAAAAATATTCCAGATGATTCAATTGTAATTTCAGAGGTGTCATATTCTCCATATTGTGGTAACATTAATATGGTCGAATTCACAGGTAAATCTACAAAACGTTACACCATGAAGGACATTGGAAATATTGATGCCCGATTGAAAAATGTTGAGTATTACACTGCACTTTCACTCCTAGAGAAGAAAACAGCGGATCAAAAAGTTGTAGATGCATTCGGCCTAGATCGTTATAAAAATGGATTCTTAACAGATGCATTTGATAATCATGAGAGTGGGTATGTTAATCATCCAGACTATTCAAACAGCATTGACTCTGATGCTGGCGAATTACGTCCATTCTTTGTTCCTTCAAATATAAAACTGTATGAGGCGCGCCCAGAATCAAGATTGTCTCAGGGTTACACAATTACAGGTGATATTGCTTCCCTTCCATATACAACAACGCCTGTTTTATCACAAAAACTTGCTAACATTGCAGAATTAATTAATCCATATGCTGTATTTGGATTTAGAGGGGTAACCACTCTTTTCCCAAATGAGGACACTTGGGTGGATATCACTCAGCTACCAAATATTTTAATTAAGAAGGAAGGCAACTTTAATACCATTCAGTCCCTTGCCACAAAAGCTGGTATGCTAGGTACTGTATGGAAGTCATGGAAAGAAACTGGTAGAACATTAAAGAGCCATAATGTTATCAATTCTTCTACCAGTGAGACAGTAAAATGGCAAACACAAACATGGGAAACTCCTGCATCACCAAATCTTGTTGCAAGAAATTATTCTAAAACAACAACAAAAACATATAAAACTGATGTTTATAATTGGTCGGTTGATCAGACTCGCACCGGAACAAATACCTATGTCCAAGAGTCGTGGGACGAGGTTGGTAGAGAAACAAACGTGGTTGAATCTAAGTTTTTACCTTGGATGCGCGCCAGACCAGTTCTCATTCAATCTAAGGGTCTAAAGCCATATGTTGATATTTTTACAAATATTAACAATAGAAATGCAACTGCTGAAAATGATACAATCGTAACAATTGTACTTTCTGAAAAGCCTGCAATAAATTTCCGTGGTTATGAGGACACTGAAATTCTAAATGACCAGCGCCAAGCAAGACATGATAACAAATATGGCAGCCAGTTTATCTGGGATCGTGGTGATGTTATAACCCTTGCAAATGGTTTAACTGGTATTGTGGTTGATACAGACTTTGAAGAAGTCGGTGGTACCGGTAAATATGTTCTCAAAGTTGCAAATCTGCAACATGGTTCATTATCATATACCACACTTTATGATGAATTGGCATCACATATTACTGTAGGTATGGCAATCACTGGATCTGTCTCAGGTGCTTTAGGAACAGTGGAATCATTCTATAAAAATAACAATTCAACAAATAGTCTTGGAAATTTCTGGGCGGTTCAATATATTAAGCCAGGCACATATCCATGTGGTAATGTAGATGTTATTCTATCTGATATTGCATCCGCTGATCCATCACTGACAACAACTTGGGGTCAAACTGTTTATTCTGCTCAAGGTAAACTTGAATCAAAACAAACAACAATTACAACTGTCAGAAATGGACAGATTGTTTCTGTTCCTGTTGTACAAAACAGAAACGTATCTGCCACTACAAGCACAACAGTACAAACAGGTACCAGTTCAAAAACAACATTGACTGCCGCATGGGTTATTGCTCGTGGAGGTGGTGACCCACTCGCACAGACATTCTCATTACGTGATACTGGTGGTTGTTTCATTTCATCTGTTGATATTTTCTTCCATACTGTTGAAGCCAATATACCAGTGAAAGTTGAGATCCGCGATGTTGTAAATGGATATCCTGGACCCAACATTGTTCCATTTGGCCAGAAAATAATTTCCGCAAATACAATCTTAAAAAGCACCACCTCTTTGGTACCAACCACATTTACATTCCCATCATTGGTTTATCTACAACCAGATGTTGAATATTGTGTCGTTGTATTGTGTGATAGCAACAAGACAAAAATATGGTGTGCACAGGCCGGTTCTGAAGTGCCTGACATTACTAATCCTAGCAGAAGAATTACCGAACAACCGCTCATTGGATCACTATTCAAATCACAGAATAATAGTGCATGGGTAGCTGAACCATCTGAGGACATGACCCTGGTTATCAATAAGGCAGTGTTTGACATTAGCCGAGAAGGAGAAATGGCACTGTTTAATGCATCTGTTCCTGCAACATACATCGGAGAAAATCCATTAACATCAATTGCTGGATCAGATATTGTTCGTGTTGATCATGTCGCTCATGGTATGAAGGACGGTGACTTTGTTTCATTCATTTCAACTGACAGTTATCCAGGTCTTTCTGATGGGGAAACGTTTGTAGTGTCAAATGCTCAATTTGAATCTTATACAATCACCTGGCCAGATGTTCTTACAACATCATCATCATTTGGCGGAAAGCTTTTTGCTAGTCAGAATCTTGATGCAAATATTGTTAGATTCTCTTCATCGGATATGGTTGTTGCTGGAACGAATATTCGCTATGGTTTCTCTGTCAGCGAAAATAGAACTATGCCAGATTTGAGAAATTGTCAGCTAAATGAGGATATTTCATTATATTCACCAGCAGAGGTATTATCTGAAGAAAACACATCTAGATTCCTTTCAAATACAAATGTCATTGCAGGTGTAACAAATAGGCCAGTGGTGTTTGATGTATTCATGTCATCCACAAATCCTAATGTTTCGCCTATTTTTGATCTTCAAAATGCATCTATGACAGCAATTGCGAATAAGATTAATATTCCAAGTGCAAGTATGAATACTGGACATAACAATTCTGAGATTTTATCAGCAACAAGTGTCACTTTCCTTGTGAATGGATTCACCACAACGAATACCACACTGTTTGACGAATTTGACATGTTTGAAATTGGTAAAGATATTGTTGTTTCCGGTTCTAGAACAGGATCAACGTTTATTACAAATGTTTCTTCCACCTCAACTTCTAGAACCGTATATACAAATAAGGCAGACTGGACTACTGGTGCAGCAAGCGTTACCATTATTCAGAAGAATGATTATGTTCGTGAAATTGCACCATATGGTTCAAGTTCATTGTTCAAATATGTTTCATCACAAATGCAACTTTCGGCGCCAGCAACAAGTGCAAATATCTATTTTGATTATAATATTTCAAATAGTGCTGAAATTTCAGTATTTTATAAGACTAGCAAGGTGTCATTGAGTGAGAATATTCTTGAAAAACCATGGGTTGAACATATACCAGATTCATCTGAACTATTGATTGTAAATGCGGATCCAAGTGTTTTCAGTGAAGCAAAGTTCTCAATTGACGGTCTAGACGAATATGACCAGATTCTTGTTAAACTCGTTGGAAATAGCGAAGAGACTGCAAATGTTCCACGCATTAAGAATTTCAGATTAATTGCTCTTGCATAATGCAAAAAGTAAAAGATCATGAAAATTTGATAAAAGTAGGAGGAAGTGTTATTAACACAGATTCTTCCTCCTACAATGCTTATCTCGCCCGGAGAAACTTCCTTCAGATACAGCAAAATCAAACATCCGCTCAAGAGGCAAAGATAAATAGTCTTGAAGCGGAACTATTAGAAATGAAACAATTACTAAAACAGGTATTAAATGTCAAAGCCAATAACTGAACGCACAAATTCACTAGACCAATGGCGCGGGAACACGAATGTCGTTTCCATGAATGTGGGTGACCCGGATGACCTTTATGTTGATACTGGCGGCGCTGAACCACAAGCAATCACAAAGCCGGTAGATTGTGTTGTTACTTTGAATGATTTGAATACAAGAAAAATCAACAAAGCAGGCGACACGATTGACCACTTGACTGTCACTAATAACACATATCATCCAAATGGCATCGTCAATTTTAACACTGGTGATTTTGTCAGATTCTTATCCACCACAAGTACAGGTACCGCACTAACAAATCTAGTCACAGTTGGTGCTGCTAGTGCTATTCGTGCGGGTGAGATTAACATCCGTGTCAATTCTGGCACTGATTATCAGTTCTCAAAATTGGTTTTTCTTCATAACGGTACCAATGTTAATTTGACAGAAATATCCGTTTTAATTACGAATGTCACTCTTGCAGTTTTCAGTGCTGATATTGAAACAGGCAATCTGGTACTAAAAGTAACACCGACAAACGCATCCACTAATTATGAAATTTCTTTGACACTACTAAAATAACAACCAGTAACACTTAGGGGAAAAGGGAACCTAAAATGACAACAACAAATAAAGAATTTCATGCAAAAAATGGTATCAGAGTCGGCGCGCTCCTAGGTACATTATCTATTGATGCAACAAATAATTTTACAGGTGTCAATGGTACACTAACTGGAAATCTTGCAGTCACTGGCAATGTTTCAGTCAATACGAATAAATTTACTGTTGCCGCAGCAACAGGCAATACCGTAATCGCAGGTAGCATTACTGCCACTGGCGTTAATGCATCCACAACGATTGCTCCAACGGGTACAGGTGTTATTACATTAACATCGGCTGTTGCTGGTACTATCAATAACATGTCGGTTGGTGCAACAACTCGTGGTTCTGGTGCTTTTACTACATTGGCATCAAATGGTGCAACTACATTCACCGCTGGAACAACATCAACCACAACCACAACTGGAACATTAGTTGTCACTGGTGGAACTGGTATCTCAGAAAACTTGAACGTTGGCGGATACGTTAAAGTTGCGGGAACAGGAGATGTTACCGGTAATTTCAATGTAAACACAAATAAATTCTCTGTTATTGCTGCATCTGGAAATACAAGTGTTGCAGGAACTTTCTCTGCTACAGGCAACGCAACTTTATCCGCTGATTTAGCAGTAAATGGTACAAATGTAACCACCACTCAGACAACAGGTACCGTTGCAGTATTCAACACAAGTTTAACTGGCACCCTAAACATCGGCGGACTCGCCAATGTTAATATCGGTGGCGCAGCAAAAACAATCACTTCGTCTGGTAATTTCGTTGTCGCAGCAAGCAAAACATCCACACTAAACGGTATCGTTTATGCTACATCTGGCACAGCAAGTACAACCACTGCAACAGGCGCTCTTGTTGTCACTGGTGGTGTTGGTATTTCTGGAACATTATACGCAAATGCTCAAGTCATCAAAGATGCTAACTTATCTGTCATTGGTACCGCTGATGCAACCAAGGTTTTAAAATTTGATTCTTCTGGCATATCAGCCGCGACGACCCGTACCCTAACTGCTCCTGATGCATCTGGTATTATTACACTAACTACTGCAACACAGACACTAACGAATAAAACAATTGATGCTGCGGTAGGTGGAAACGTTCTAAAAGTTAATGGAAATCTGATTACCGCAACCGCTGGTACCGGTACCGTAACTATTCCCAATGTTACTGACACCCTTGTTGGTAAAGCAACCACCGACGTTCTCACAAACAAGACATATGACACTGCTGGTGTAGGAAACGTATTCAAGGTAAACGGTAATACTGTTTCTGCATATACCGGTTCAACTAACGTGGTCGTTCTAGCCACCAGCCCAACTCTAATCACTCCAGTTCTTGGTGTTGCAACTGCAACAAGTATCAATAAGGTAGCAATCACTCAGCCTGCAACAGGTTCTACCCTAACACTGGTCGAAGGATCAACGCTTGCTACTTCTGGCGCATACTCAATTACTCTAACAAGTGTGGGTACAACCAATGTAACACTTCCAACTTCCGGTGTACTTGCTGTCAAAAATCAGACAATGTATATTGGTACAACCGCTGTTACAATTGATCGTGCAAGTGCACCAATTTTATTTACAGGGGTCAATGGCTTCACTGGTGATGTTGGAACAACAAACGTTGCTATTAGAACATCAAATGTTACATCTATTGCTTCAGGCGCTATATTTGTTGAAACAGGAACAACCACAACTTCTGGAACTACAGGAAATATTAATATCGCATCGGGTGCTTCAGTTGCAACTTCTGGTAATATTACATTACAGTCTGGCTCTGGTACAACTTCGGGTAACATAACAATTGATGCCGGTGCTGGTAGCGTTACTGACGGTGTAATCAACATTGGTTTGACAAACGCATTAACAGTTAATCTTCCTTCTGGAAGAACTAAGATTGGCACAGCAACATTTACCCAAGGTTCAGCAAGTGCGTTGTCATTCACGCTTCCGACTGTTGGTGGAAGCTTAGTTGGTACTGGTGATTCTGCGACTGTAACAAACACAATGCTATCAGGTGGCATTGCAAATTCAAAACTTACAAATAGCACAATTTCTGGTGTTGCACTTGGATCGTCATTATTCGGACTATCTGCTGGAACAGGACTTTCATGGGCGGCTGGTACATCTTATGATGGTAGCGTAGCCCGCACCTTGAATATCAGCACAGTTCCTGTTGCGAATGGCGGTACTGGTCTAACTTCTGCGGGATCTAATGGATATGTTCTTGGATCAAACGGAAGTGCAATTGAATATAAGCAAATCATTGGTAGTGCTGGTGTTGATATTACTATTGGGACTGGCACCATAACAATCGGTTTGACAGGTGGTGTCGGTGGCGAACTACCAGCAACTGCATACGTTGAATCCGCATTTAAATCTGGTCAATATTTACTCGTTGGTTCTCTTAATTCTGGTACCGGGCTGGGTGCAATCCATAACAATATTAACACAATTAATGCGGTTGACATTCGTCCAGGCAATGCAACTACAATAACAAACTTGATTGCAGCATATTCTGAAAAATCAGGAACAACAAAAGTATTTGGTGTAACACTAGCAGGCGCAGTAACTGGTGGCACATATAACGGATTGACATTAAATACAACCGATGTTTCCGGTATGACAAATGTTAAGGTTTCTTCTGGTGGGTCTGTTCAATTTAATGCTGTTTCTACGCTTACCGCCAGTAGTGTATTGCATAATGTTGTCACTGCAACAGTTGGTGATTTAGCAACCTCTCTAACACTTGGTGCCACAACAGGAACAACAACCGTCCGTAACGCATTGACTGTAACAGCAGGAAAAACTTTCACTAGTAATCTAGTCGCAATTACAGGCGGAGCAATCAGCGGAACAACAGTTTCTGGATCAACTGGTAGCTTTACGACACTTGCTGCATCTGGTGCAACCACAGTAACAGCAGCTACCGCTTCTACTAACTCAGCAACAGGCGCTCTTGTTGTAACTGGTGGTGTTGGTATCGGTGGTAATTTGAATGTCGCCGGCACATTGAGTGCTGGAACAATTGTTGCAACTGCTGGTACGGGTTATGATCAAATTTACACATTCTCAACATCATCAATTGCACTATCTACATCATGGGCACCAACAGGTCTTTCAGGTGCGACACTTGCAACTGGATCATATATGGTTCAACTTATGAATGCTGCTGGTACAGACATTTACACAGGTTTCATGTCATGGAGTAGTGTGAACGGTGTTGATACTAACACAGATGAAATTATTCTCCATCGTGCCGGTTCAATTGCATCTGGTATGACAACTGAAACATTCTTGAGATATGTTCGTGCTTCCGCTGGTGCACCAACACTTCAAATTTCTTCTTCGGGTGCGGTTGCTGCACAGGTTTATACCCTGAAGTTTAGAAGAATGATGTAATCATAAATAATTGAATAAAGAATTAAACCTCTGATTAATAAAGGGACGAGGAAATGACATTTAAAGTAAAAGATGGTATCCAGGTAGCAGATACCCTATTTGTTGATGGATCACGTAATGTAACTGGTACAAGTGGTACATTCACAACATCATTACAGGTTAATGGATCTACAGGTACCTCACTACTTGATAGCAGTGGTGCAAGATTGGCGTTTTCTCGCGCTGGTCCTAACTACATCACATTAACTGGTGCGGGTTCCGCTTTGCATCTTGGGGCAAATAATACTGAAAATCTCGCAATTTTAACTGGAACAGAATTCACACTTGCTGGAAACTTAGTTGTACATGGCAACACCACACTAGGCAATCTTGCGACTGATGCCGTTACCGTAACTGCGAATATTGGAATTGGCAACGCCCCTAGTGGTTGGAGTTCTTACAGAGGTATAGACCTAGGAACTTATGCCGCTGTCTATGTAGAGAATCCAACTGGCGGTGCCGGCCTGGTCTCAAACGCATATCACAACGGTACAAACTGGATTTACAAAAATACAAATCCAGCATCTAGATACTTCTCGGATTCTACTTCAGGTGGTCATAAATGGTTTTCCGCTGCATCTGGGTCGGCCACCACAACGGTGTCATTTACTCAAGTTTTAGGTCTAGAATTAGGTAAAACACTAGCATTACAGGGCACCACATCTGCTTCTGGTACAGGTATTAGTTTCCCAACTGCCACTATTTTAGACAACGGCGCAGGCCTAACTACATCATCTAACTTTGTTGTTACTGGTAACCTAACTGTAAATGGAACAACCACAACAGTTAATTCCACCACAATTTCTGTTGATGACAAGAATATTGAACTTGGCTCTGTTGCTTCTCCAGATAATACATCCGCAGATGGTGGTGGTATTACGCTTCGTGGCGCCACAGATAAGACAATTATTTGGGATAATGCAAATGCAAACTGGACTTCTAGTGAAAACTGGAATATTCCAACCGGTAAAGTATTCAAAATTAATAACGCTACTGTACTTTCCAGTTCTCAAGTTCTTGGTAAAACAATCGGTGGCACTTCTGCTGGTGATATTGTCAACCTTGATACTGCTCAGACATTAACAAACAAGACTTTAACTAGCCCAGTTTTAAATGCTGCAACTGGTACCACTCTTGGTTTATCAGGAGCAATCACCACAACCGGTGGTGATGCAATAGTTTTACATTCATCATTAAATTCTTCTGCTGGTAATGCTGCACAATTCTTCCTACGTCATAATTTAGCCAATGTTGAAATTGGTAATGCTCGGACGGGATCAACTGACATTTTTGCAAATAATAGTAAAATACTTTCTGTCACAAGTTCTGGCGCTACATTAACTGGATCATTGGGTGTTTCTGGTGGTGATATTACATTATCCACAAATAAGATGGTTAAATGTGGTTTTGGTGCAATTCATACAACACCTGGTGTTGCTATTGGTTCTGCCTCATATGCTGGTTTATATGGTACCGCGCTAACATATCTTTCTAAAATTACAACTGGCGCATGGTATTCTACAGGTGGTGGTACTGCATCTGCAATAACAATTGATGAAGGTATCTTCTCATTCAATAAATCCCAGACGGTCGGTGCGGTTGATACTGCATTAACATGGACTACTATTCTAAAAGCTGATGGTACAGGTCTAACAGTCAATGGTAATATCGTCACTGGTCCAGTGACAAAATCGACATGTAATGTGACCCAAGGTGCGCCTGGCACATCCACCATATTCACATACTCAACAGCAAGCTTTTTATCTGCTGAAATTATCGTGCAAATTAAACAGGGTGGCAATGTAGAAATTGTCAAAGCACTCGTAATATCAAACGGAGCCGACGTTTATTTTGAGGAATATGGTAGAATTGGTATTCCAACAAATGTTACATTAGCAGCATCATTTGCAACAGCAACAGTAACCATTTCAGCAACCTCGACAACCACATTAGCAGTTATCAAAGGCGAAATGGTTGCGATTGCAGTATAAATAGTATAAACAAATACACCATTTACGGGAGAATGAACTAAATGGCATCATATGTAAAATCTTTTAATGTTAAGAACGGCTTGGATGTCAATGGTACAGCTACCATTGACTCTAGCAGAAACATTGCAGTGGCACAAATAAATGCATCTGGTATTGCATATATCAACGGTGCGACATTAGTAGCGGGTAGTTCCTCTGCTCAAACAATCAAATTCGCTGGTTCAACATCGCAGTACGGTTTAACAATGAAACCGGATGCAAATGATACAGTATTCATAAACTTCTTCAATGCCGCTGGAACTGGTATTGGAAGTATTACCGGCACTGCTACAACATTGACATTTGGTGGTAACGTGACTGGTAACGTGACTGGTAACGTGACTGGTAACGCAACCACTGCAACCACACTACAAACAGCAAGAAATATAAACGGAGTTTCGTTTAACGGTTCCGCGGATATTGTAGTGCCTACCATTTATGATTCTGCATTTAGAACTATTTTGAATCCTGGTGGCGGCTATGCATCTGGATCAACTACATCAACTGGCGCAATTGCAGTAACATTGCCGTCAATGGGAGCCAATCTTGCCGATGATATGCTTCAGGTGACTATTAAGATTTATGAATATACATCAAATGAATCATTTGAAGTTCATGTAGGTGGCTATGCATATGGAACTGGAAATACATGGGCGAATATGCCATACGCATATATTGTTGGTAATCCAAGTGTGGATAGAAACTTTACTATTAGACTTGGATACATTTCACCGGGCAAAGCGGTAATATATATTGGTGAATTAAACTCCACATGGTCATGGGCTCAAGTCCATGTAACAGAATGTTTAGTCGGTTACACTGGGTCACAGGTTGCATATACCTCCGGGTGGGCTATTGGATTTGAAACGACCGCCTTCTCAAATGTAACTGCAACTATTAGTAATTGTCAAGTTGGTCAATTAGCAACTGCTTCACCACTTATCAATGGTACCGCTGCTGTTGGTACATCGACTCTTGTGGCTCGTCAAGATCACGTTCACCCAGTTGATACTTCCCGCGCGCCATTAGCCTCTCCAACATTCACAGGAACAGTTGGTGGCATAACAAAATCCATGGTCGGTTTGGGCAACGTCGATAATACAGCAGATATAAACAAAATAGTTGCAACGTCGACATATGTTTCAAGTCCAGACGGTCCTGGTGGCGGCGGCAATCGTGATCCAGGTACAATTTTGCCGACAACCGCCCCACAGTCTGTGAGATATACTTTTGCAAATGGAGCAAATGCCGGCGCACCAGGTTCCACATATTGTGGTGTTATGACATATTCACCATGGCTTGGCACAACTGTCAGTACAGGTGACGCATCCTATCAATTATCGTTTGGCGGCACTGCTGCTAACGGTGGTGGTATTCCAGTTCTTAATATCCGCAAGGGTATTGATTCAACATGGAATAGCTGGTATAAATTAATTCACACAGGAAATACAACTGACATTACTTCTGTTGGTACATTATCTTCCTTGATGCTTAGTGGAACTTTTACTGGCCCAAGAATTAATCTTGATCGTGCTTCCGCGGCAAATCGTGGTATTAGCTGGTATAATACAACATATACTGCATGGTCTGAGTATATGGCTAACGCTGGTGTTGCTTCACAGGGACCGACTGGAACTATAACCCCCGCTGCTGGATCTCTTGTAACCAGTTGGTCTAAACGTGATTTTATTGAAAACACAGCAGGTTATGGTTGGGTATGGGAAGCTGGTAGCAATGCCGCAACTGCTCCAACAATTATTGCTGAATTATCATCAAACACTGGTAATTTTAAAACATCTGGCACTATCTCAGGCACACAATTAATATCCACTGTTGCAACAGGCACCGCACCATTAACAGTTGCTAGTGCAACTCTAGTTTCAAACTTAAATGCACAGTATCTTGGAGGTCTTCCCCTGTCGGCTGGTACAGCCACTGCAAACCAGGTTGTCCGTACAGATGCAAGTGGGTATCTATATACCAACTATATTCATTGTACAAACGGTAATGAAGGAAATAACAGCAGTCCACCAAGAGTATGGGGAACAAACGGCACTGATTCGTTTATGCGTTCATATTTAACAAGTGCGTTAAGTGTAAATTACGCCACTCGTGCCCTTAATTTTGATTCTGGTTCACATCCAGGAACATACTGGTTAGTTAATAACTGGGATGGTACTTACTGGTATGTGACAAGCAATCATGGCTCTCCTGTGCGGGTTGGTATCGCTGATTCTGCATCCAGTGTTTCTAATGCTGTTTTAGGCTCAGGTACAGCAAATTCGGGCACATACTTACGTGGTGATAGAACATGGGCAGCAATTCCGCCAGGAGCCGCTGTTGCATCGGTGGGCAGCGCAACATATTATCCAACAATGTCATCCTCATCAACCGCCACAACTCCTTTTACATCTGCATATGTTGGTGGAGATTATTTTTATTATACATCTACTGACACCACTCTTTACTGCACTAACTATAACACAACTTCAGATATTCGTCAAAAGAATTCAGTTGCTACAATTGAAAATCCTGTTGAAACCGTCAAGAGACTTCGTGGTGTGGGCTTTAACTGGAATGATACTGGTAAAAAGTCATACGGTGTTATTGCTCAGGAATTAGAATTAGTTCTTCCAGAATTGGTGAATACTGTCGATGACAAGAAATCTGTCAACTATACCGCACTGATTGGTTTCTTGATTGAGTCTGTTAAAACACTCTCTAAAGAAATTGAGGACTTGAAAAATGGCGTTTAAAAAGGATGGTGTCTTACTTGAAAAAACGTATTTAAAAGACTCTGACATTATTGATAATTTCGTCGGTAATACTCTATTTTCGACTGGCTATAACGCAAATGGTCAACTTGGTGATGGTTCATCAACGAACAAAAGTACTCCAGTACAAACCACCGCTGGTGGAACTAACTGGAGGTCTATTTGTGTAAGTTCTGTCAATAGTCACATGGCAGTAATCAAGACAAATGGTGAATTATGGTTATGGGGATTAAATGATTACGGTCAGCTTGGTAGAGGATCAGGCATTGCACCATCAAGTTCTCCAATGCAAACAGCACTTACCGGTACCAACTGGAGACAAGTTTCATGTGGAAGTGATCATACAGTGGCAATAAAAACAACTGGTGAGCTTTGGATTTGGGGTGCAAATGGGTCATATCAACTTGGCAATAATTCTACAGCCCATAAAAGCACTCCAGTACAGACAATTGCCGGTGGCACCAACTGGAAACAAGCTGCATGTGGTACAAGTTTCACAGCAGCAATCAAGACAAATGGTGAACTATGGACATGGGGTCTCAACAGCCAAGGTCAGCTTGGTAATAATTCTATTGCCACCGCCAGTACACCCGTTCAAGTTCTACCAGGAAGTACCAACTGGAAACAAGTTGCTTGTGGTTATGAACTCACTACAGCAATTAAAACTGATGGTACATTGTGGACATGGGGATATAAATTAAATGGGCAGCTTGGTGATAATACACGAGATTTAAAGAGTACTCCTGTTCAAACGATACTTGCTGGTAATAACTGGAAACAAGTTGGAGTGACTGGTAGCATGACATATGGTAGCGTATCAGCAATAACATTCTCAGACCTACAGTAAATAGAATATACAAAGAATAAAGGAATATAAAATGTTCGTAATCGTACACAATCAGTCAGTGATTCTCGGGCCGATGCCATGGAGAAAACTTTTCTTTGAAAACATTATCATGGAGGACTGTGAAATTTCAGTCACTCTCCCACAAAAGAATGACTCTGTAATTGTTGTTAATGAAGATATTGTTATTCTTCCCGCTAGATATGAAGAAACAGAATATAATACTAACACAGAGCAACTAAACGGACCCTATTGGACTTTCACAGACACCGAAGCTGTTGGGGCATTCACAGTTATGCCGAAAAATATTGACATTATTCGTTCTGAAGCAGCGGCAAAGGTAACAGAAAAACGTTGGGAAAAAGAAGTCGGTGGTACCAAAGTAAATATCAAAGGTACTGAGTATTCTGTCGATACATCACGAGAAGGACGTAATATTTACATTCAAGCATATCAGCTTGGTGCCGTTACAAACTGGAAATTTCCAGAGGGATGGATCGACCTTTCAGTTGAAGACCTGGGCACCATTGTTATGACAATTGCAAATCACGTTCAAGCAAGTTTCGCTGAAGAAAAGACATTGTTGGATACAATTGCAACCGCGACTGTTCAAGAACTTGATACAATGATTAACAGTTATAAGCAAATTCCTAATAGAGTATAACTTAATGACATATAAAGAAGATTCTGCGGTTCTAATTCAAGAAAATACTGACAGTGGAACCTATATCTCAAAAAAATATTTGCTAGACGTATATCCACAATTAGTTGATGTTGCTACTACACCTGGCCTGTGGGGCGCCGGACGAAATTCTTATGGTGAATTGGGAAATAATAGCCCTTCCAATATTACATCATCACCGATACAAACAGTTGCGGGTGGAATATCATGGCTTCAAGTCAGCAGTTCATGTGGTGATGATGATACTGGTTCGGTTTCTCATACAGCAGCAATTAAAACTGATGGTACATTGTGGATTTGGGGTGCGAATGATAATGGTCAGATTGGTAAAAACGTTTTAACACCGGTTGCATATAGTTCACCAATTCAAACTGTCGCATCAGGAACCAACTGGAAACAAGTTGCTTGTGGTTATAACCATACGGCAGCAATTAAAACCAACGGTGAACTCTGGTCATGGGGAGCAAATGGTTATTATCAGCTAGGTATCAATTATGCAACTACTAGTACCCCAGTGCAAACCAGTGTTGCTGGTACCAACTGGAGACAGGTTGCTTGTGGCAGTTCTTTCTCCGCCGCTGTTAAAACTGATGGTACCCTATGGACATGGGGATATGGGGTATATGGTCAGCTAGGTAACAATTCTACAACTACTTCAAGCACGCCAGTGCAAACAGCACTTACCGGTACCAACTGGAAACAAGTTGCTTGTGGTGATTATCATGCAGCAGCAATTAAAACTGATGGTACCCTATGGTCTTGGGGAGGCAATTCAAGTGGCCAGCTTGGGAATAACACCTACTCGCCAAGCGTTGTGGCAAGCACTCCAGTACAGACAATTGCTGGCGGCACCAACTGGAAATCCGTGTCCTGTGGTGGCAATCATACCACTGCAATTCGTGATTTTGATGAAGGTTTTTAAATGATAAAAGAATATAATATTACATTCGTGACAAAGACAGCATCCGCACCAATTTCTGATGTACCCTGTGGAGATTGCTTCAAATGTTGCTCACTGTCGCCAAATTTGACGGCAGAAGAATTTGAGTCCGGTAAGTACGTTTATACATTTGTCAATGATGGTGGAAATGTTCCTGTCATCGCTATACCAAATACTGTTGAAGGTTGCATTTATCTGAGAAATAACAAATGCACTATATACAATGATCGACCATTAAGCTGCCGACAATTTGACTGTCGCAAGGGACATTATGCACCATTGTTAAGTCATGCTAAAGAGAAATTCGGAGAAACATCTTGACATATAAGAATTTAGAAGAATATTTGGTAGAGTCATCTTATTTTGATAATGGTGGGTTGTGGTCTGCTGGCGGCGGTTCTTCTGGCCAGCTTGGGAATAACGGTACTTCCAGTGCAAGTACTCCAGTTCAGACAATATCTGTTGGAACTAACTGGAAACAAGTTTCATGTGGGTATAACTATACAGCAGCAATTAAAACTACCGGTGAATTATGGTTATGGGGCAGCAATGATTCTTGTCAGCTTGGAAGACAGCTTGGATTAGCGGTACCGGGATCGTCTCCCATGCAAACAACAGTTGGTGGAACTAACTGGAAACAAGTTTCATGTGGCGCAATGCACACTGCCGCTGTTAAAACTGATGGTACCCTATGGACATGGGGTAGCAATACTTATATGCAACTTGGAAGAAGTGCATCCACTTCAGGAACAACATTTAGTACTCCAATGCAAACAACAGTTGGTGGAACTAACTGGAGACAGGTTGCCGCGGGCAAGAGTCAGACAGCGGCAATAAAAACGGATGGTACCATATGGTGCTGGGGATGGAATCTTTTTGGTGAACTCGGTGATAGCACGAATACCCAAACAAGTACGCCTGTGCAAGTTGTTGGCGCCGGCGCGCCATGGAAACAAGTTGCTTGTGGTAGCTATCATACAGCAGCAATCAATACAAATGGTGAACTCTGGTCATGGGGACAAGGCACCAGACTTGGTACAGTTTCAACCACTGATAAAAATTCCCCAGTTCAAACAGCACATGGTGGTACCAACTGGAAACAGGTTGCTTGTGGTGATAGTAACACAGCAGCAATCAAGACAAATGGTGAACTTTGGATTTGGGGCGCGAATCAATATGGTTCCCTTGGCAATAATTCTACAACTACTTCAAGCACGCCAGTGCAAACCAGTGTTGCTGGAACCAACTGGAGACAGGTTGATTGTGGTGAAACACATACAGTAGCAATTAAAACGAATGGTGAACTATGGACATGGGGATTTAACACATCTGGACAGTTGTGTGATGGTACTACAGTACATAAAAGCAATCCAGTTCAAACCTCTGTCGGCGGCACGAATTGGAAGAAAGTTGCTGCTGGTGGTGTAACTGTGGCAATCAACGAGTCATGGGGCTTAGTCACATAATTCATGATAAATACTTCACATTATAAGTGAGGTGAAAAAAATGAATTTAAATATTGGCAGCGGCTACAAGCGTATTGATGGTTTTCTTAACGTTGATTTCAATCCAGACTGTAAGCCAGATTTTCTGGTCGACGTTGGCAAAGAGACATGGCCGATGGAAGATTCTTCTGTTGAAAAAGTAATCGTCCATCATGTTCTAGAACATTTCGGTGAAGATTTCTTCCATGTTATGCAGGAACTTTATCGTGTCTGTAAAGATGGTGCGATTATTGATGTTTTGGTACCATTCCCACGACATGATACATTTCTTATCGACCCGACCCATCGGAGACCAATTCTACCAGCAACTCTTGCAATGTTCTCCAAGAAGCACAATCGCAATGACATTGAAAATGGTGGCAGAGAAACCCCGATTGGCATCATGTACGATGTTGATTTTGAAATGATTGATTTCAGGTTCACACTTGAACCCTCATATCAAAAACGATTCCAAACACTTACGGAAGAAGAATGCCAACGAATTGTAAATGAATCATTTAATGTAATTATTGAAACTCAAATTTTGCTAATGGTGGTTAAATGAAAGACGATAAGAACGAATATGTTGGTGTCGATGCACTAGGCACCGCTAAATTCTTTATTCATTTTGGTGAAAAGGCGAAAGCCAATCAGATTCTTGATATGGTACTACCATTATGTACTACAATGGAACAACTTGACGAGATTGGCTATGCTTACACCAAGAATCGCAATTTCAAAAAAGGTCTGGAAGTTGCACTGAAACAACTTCCCAAGGCAAAGGATCCTACTCAAATGTGGGATGCTCGTGTTAATGTCATTCGCAGTTGTCTTAACGCAAACATGCCAGACGAAGCGTATCGGTACATCAAAGCAAATAAAGCATTGAAACCAACCGATCAACAAACACTTGCTGACGAAGCATATGCATTATTCCTATTGAATAGAAAAGATGAGGGAGAAAAGATCCTTCGTGCTATTGTCGCTAAGCCAGACACTCAAGACATTTTTGAACGGTGCACATTTAATCTTGGGTCATATGATTTGCGTAATGGCAACTTCAAACTTGGTATGCGTAACTTCCTGCTTTCTGGTAGAAAATTCAAAATATGGGAAGAGTACAAGATGGAGAATGAATTCTGGGATGGTGCTGTATTGCCCGGAAAAACCGTCGTGTTAATGGCAGAAGGTGGGATTGGTGACGAGATTATCAATGTCAGATTCATGAAACATGTTGCATCATTAGGAATGACTCCAGTGTGGTATTCAACACGTAAGGATCTCGCTGACGTTTTTAGGCGTTGTGGATTTACTGTTGTAACATCAATGCATGAAATTAAAAAAGACTGGCTCTGGACATACGGAATGCTATCTCCCGTGTATCTAAACGTGGATGAAGATAAACTTTGGGACGGACCCTATCTGCAACCTAAAGTAGTTTCAACGCCTGGAAAGAAGAAAATCGGTTTGAAAGTTGCTGGTAATCCATTTTATGATCATGACTTAGCTAGACAGCTCCCGTTGGAAGAAGTCCTCGCAGCAATTCCAGAAGATTATGAAATCTATTCATTTCACAAGGACGAACCGTTTGATCATCCGCGTGTCATTAACTGGATGACGGACGAAACCACATGGGATGATACTCTCAACAAGATTTCTGAAATGGAATGCATGATTTCATCATGTACCTCGCTTGTTCATGCTGCGGGTGCTATGGGTAAAAAAACATTTGTTCTTGTTCCAATTCTCAAATATTATTTGTGGTCTAATGATAAACTTCATTCTCCATGGTATGGTGATAATATGCATGTTCTACATCAAATCAAGCAGCATAAATGGGACGAGCCACTTGCCATTTTAACTGACTTTTTGAGCAAGCCAAATGACTAGACGTATGGTTAAATTGATTACAGCGGATGACTTCTTCTCTCCAGAGGAAGTTTTATCCCTGTATCATATTACAAACAATTTAAAATTCTCACCAACTGACTACGGCACAGAAGTTGAAAACTTTAATTTAGTTGCTCCTGACATGTCAGACATTTTTAGTAAAGTTGTGGGTGAAACGATTATCATTGACGAAGAACATTCTGGAATATTCAGGCGCCCCATCATTAATATTCATTTTGAATCTTTTGAAACGCCTGAGGAATGGTGTTTTGCTGTTGCTCTTGAGCAATGCACATTTAACATTTACAAACACTTATCTGGAGCAAAATCTGCACTAGAAGAATATAGATTTAATTACCGAAATCTGTTTGAATGGGACTACCACACGAATATTCTTCTAGAACCAGGTCAGGGTTTATTTTATCGCCCTTGGTTATTTCATTCATTTAATGGTGGATTAATTCAAACCTTCAAAATGAAAACTGATAAATAAACAATACATTAACATATAGTTTGGAAATCATAAAATGGCACAAACATTTAACCGCTTTGTAACAAAAGACATTGGCAACTCACTAACAGATATATGCACCGCAGTAACAAATACATCTGTTGTTGTAGGTCTTTTAATTTCAAATCCAACGGGCACAGGTGATGTTACAGTTGATATTGTTTTTCATACATCTACCGATGAAATAATGATTGGTAACGATCTTGTTATTCCTTACGGACAGTCTCTTATCGTCATTGGATGGGATCAAAAGATTGTCATGAAGGCTGGAGACAAAATAAGAGTCCAAACTACAGTAGGTGGAAAAGTAGTTGATTCAATTCTTTCTGTAATGGAAATATCATAAAATGACTCAAACACGGTATATTGGTCATAATCTTCAAACTTTTGCATTAAATCTAGACTCTCAGGTTGTTTCCGGAGAAAGTAATAGATTTACAAAAGTTGTTAATTTTGGCGTTGTTAATCCTTTAACTGAAACCGAAACCGGTGGTTTAAATGTTACGGGATGGCTAACTTCGACCCGGTCACCGACGAATCCATCTCATGTTCCTAACAAAGCATTTACTGATCTAACATATCTCGCAAAATCTGATCGTACTAATAAATTAATGTCTGAGCCTGTGGCAAGTAGTATTATTAGAATAACAGGCACTGCGACTGAAGTTATTCCATTGACAGATTTCGGTAAAGATGTAGTGTCTTATACTACGCCTGAAGCACTTTCGACTGCAAAAAAGATTCCATTAGTTGACAAACAAAACATATTTACATTACAAAATCAGTTTTTAAAATTAAAACTTGAAAATGATGATGTTGATCAGACAAACGGTACTCTTGGTAAAAATGTTGTTGCTATCGATGATGGTTTAACAATTGTCGGTGTAAAACCAGATTCATTATCATCAAAGCGTGTTACAGTTTCGGGCGACCTATTTATTGACGGAAATATTAAGTTAAAATCTGGCAAAAAAGTATGGCACGAGGATAACGATGGTTCTGGATCATCCCTTGATGCTGATACTCTTGATGGTAATCACTGGGCATCGGTTGTTGCAATTCAGACAGATTTACAAGGTCAGATTAATAATCGTTTGAGAAAAGACCAAAACGATTATACTGAATTCAATATTGGCGTCAGGTCACTTCAAGTATCCCATGACGAAGATGATTCAGGTGATGGTATTTTAGGACCAGAATTATTTTTAAATAGTACATTATCAGGCAATTTCTCTACCGTACTTCGTGTTAAAGACAATACAGTTGGTTTCTATAAAACTGACATTGATGGCACTCCAGTTACTGTAAATGGAATAGGTCATCCAATGACTATTAGTATGATAACCGGTAATGTTTTATTTTCCGGTGATATTACTGGTTTCTCGGATCGTAGATTGAAGAAAAATATTGCACCAGTTGTCAATGCTGTTGATCTTGTCATGAAAATTAATCCAGTATGGTTTGATTGGAATGAGAATGACAAGCGTGATCTTGGTGTCATTGCTCAAGAAGTTGAGGAAATATTCCCAAGTTTTGTTTCAGAGGACGAGACTACTGGTTTTAAAACTGTTGCATATCAGAAATTTATTCCGTTACTTCTAGCAGCGGTGAAAGAATTAGCAAATGACAGGTAGAATTCCAGAATTTGGTTCGCTAAGTATTTCCAAATTTAAAGAAGTTCATGAAAAGGGGAATTCACTTTCCTCTTTTTATAAATGTCTTCCAGACCCATTTCCCTCTGACATATCTGAGCCAATATCATTTTCTAGTTTTTATAATACATCCAATTATAGTTTTCATCGCTGGGTATTTAAATCTGAAAATGGATATAATCAAAATTATTTGGTTCCACCTGGAGTAACCTCTTTAAAGATGTCTATAATTGGTGCTGGTGGAAGAGGGTTCAATGGAACTGAATGGCATTCTGGTGCGGGCGGGGCTGGTGCCGATCCAATTGTAAGTACAATAAAAACAAATCCTTCATATGAAAATATTGATATATCTTTGGGATATGGAAAGAATACATCTAAAACAATTATTTCATCTGCATCTGCATCAATAATAGCTCAACCTGGAGAAAATGCTAATATATCTACTCCAGGCTCAGGAACATATTCTGGTGGTGAAGGGTCAATTATTAATTCAAATGGCACAATCATTCAGGCATATTCTGTTGCCGCAGGCCCGGGCGCAGGAACAATTACAACATCTTTATTGCCATATTGGATGAAATTCGGCCAATATCGTGTAGGTGCTGCCGGAGGGGGCAGTAGTTACTCAAAAGGCGGTTCTAGTAGTATTGAATATGTTTCAAATGGTCAGTATGGTGGTGGAGGAGCTGGTGGATATTCGGGTGGTAATATATACAACTTAAAAATGACTCCCATCTCAAAGCTATCAGTTAATGGTATTAATTCAAATAGCAAACAGACTTTTATTATACAAAATCTCCATAAGATGTATAATATTGAGCTAAAGTCGCCAAATAAAAATAAATTTTCTAGTTTTAGAGTCACATCATATGGATCAGGATCATTCATTCCATCCGATTTACTTCAGAAATGTGTTGAGAGAAATAAATCTGATTCTTATTTTATTATAAATTCTTCTGGTAAAACTGGGGTTGGTGCCGCATCAACTACATATGATTCTGGATGGATCAATGCCGCATCAAAGAGAATCAATACCCACCAATTGCCTAGTAATATTACTAATGCTTCCTCAACAATTATGGTTGAGGTGATTGGTTCATGGGGAGGCACTGGATCAAATGCATCACTGTCAGTACATAATCAGATTTTAAAACCAAAGAAAGTTGCGTTTTTACCACAATATTGGAACTATGGTTATTGGAATGAATCTTGGTGGTGGGGATATGATTTGTGGTATAATCGCCAAAACTCAGACTGGGCATGGTGGGGTTATTGGGGAAATTATGGTTATTGGGACGGATATGCATATGGTTATTGGAACACATATGGCTGGTGGGATTATAATTCTGTTTATCGTCAAATAGATAATTATGATAATTGGGACGTTTCACAATTTTTGAATGCTGACACAAATTCATCATATTTTCATAATGGACAATTCCATTACTATAACTGGTGGTGGGGTAATAGCTGGTCATACAACTGGTCATGGTTTTGGAACGGAAGTTCATGGGTAAATAAAATTCCTGTAATTTCTGCTCAAAACTATTCTGAATTCTCAGAAAATACTGGTTTAAATCACTTTTATTTAAGTTATTGGAATACATTTTGGTTTGGTGGAAATAATTGGTATAATGATATTGCTCAAAACGCTGGAATAATATGGATTTCTCCAACTCTTGATGGTTTTAAATCATTGCCTGCTGGAAAATACTTAGTTCTTGGTGGATCATATAATAATTATAATTATGGTTCTTGGTGGGGAAACGATGGTTATAACTGGAATTTATGGTATACACCACAACATTATCCGTTTATAGTTTCTGGTGGTGATTATGAAGAAATCATAGTTTTAAATGAAGGTGGAAACAAAATGCTTCCATCAGGTCATACTTTATATTCGGTCGACAACGATCCAGCTGCTTATATCAGCGGACAAGATGGAACTATTGGTGGTGATGGTGTTGCATTTATCAGAGAATTCATCTATGAAAAACCCGGTACATGGTACTTAACTGTTCCACAAGACCAACCCACGCTTGACGTTACTATTTGTGGTGAAGGCGGCACAACTATAAATAGAACATTGAGCGGGTTAGTTAATGGTCAAGAGATAGCAATCATTGTCGGAGATTCTGATAATAAAATGAGTGCTGTTGATTCATCATATAACGGAGTACAGGATTCAAATTTTGTTGAAAATGGTGGAGTTACTGCAAATTCGGCAAAAGTTGTAATTAAGACAAAGAATGTAGATTTTAATACAATTAAGGTAGCGAAATAATGGCAATCATTGCAAATTATAATTTAGATGGATTAAAACTAAAAAAAGTTTATATTGACCTGGTAAGTCTTTCAGGGTCAATTTCTACTGGATGGAGTGGTACTTTTGGAGTATGGTCAACGCAAGCCGCTTTTTCAAGTGGAGATACTAAACCCTTCACTACAATCAGCACATATGTTCCATCTTCATTGAATACTCCACAATTTGATTTGCAACAGGCTATTTTGCAAACCAATGGTCTGAGTGCTATTCAAGAAGTATGAATCACTAAATAATAAAGTAAGTATTATATAATCATTTTAAGGAGTATCATATATGGGCGATCTTCTATCCCCTGGTGTCCAAGTAAAAGAAAAAGATTTCACCACCATCATTCCTAGAGTGAGTTCTGCTATTGGTGGTATTGGACTATTTTCAACAGGAGGTGATTTTACGTCCGCTCCTGCAGGCATTCCAGTTCTAGTAACATCTGAATCTGACTTGCGTAATAAGTTTGGCAATCCAACATCATTAAATGCCACTGCATGGTGGACAGCAGCTAACTTTTTGAGCTATGCTAATAAGCTATATGTGTATCGTGTTTTTGATGAAGAAGGCGGCACAAATGTTCAAGCTGGTGCCCTTGCTGGTTCATCAATGTTAATTAAATCTGAAGAAGATTTGGTTGAGAAAAAATCCGATCCTGCAAATAACGCATCATTCGCATCAATGGGCAAATTCTTATCCCGTCAGTTTGGCACTCGTGGCAATGCATTAAAATGTATTATGGTAGATGCATCTACATGGGCAGCGTTTCAAGCATGGGAAACAAGTGTTGCCGCGACTATTAATGGATATAATACTTCTACCAATCCAAAACCACTATCAAATTTATTTGGAAATATTGCACCAAGTGTTACAAGTGGATTGCTAAATCGCCTAACACGGAATGCGGATCGTAAAAGTAAAAATGATGAAGTGTATTTCATAATTTTGGATGTAACTGGTGCATATTCCGGTACACCTATGACTGTTTTAGAATATCATAAAAATCTGTCTAAATTATTTGATGTTACCAATGAAACTAATGAAAATATTTATTTCATAGATTACATTAACCGCAATTCAAATTATGTTTATGCTATCTCTAAACCTACCGGCGCGGATATTACATCTGGTGTTAAAGATAAAGTATGGGGAAGTTCTTTCCTAGATATTGCCGACCCAACAGATACATTGGTATGTGCTTCTTTAACTTCATATATCGGCGTGACTCTTACCGGCGGTGTTGATGGTAATGTTGTAGATGATGCCGATATTATTAAAGCATATCAGTCGTTTGCAGATGTTGAAAAAATCGATGTAAATCTTATCTTAACTGCAAATTATAGTCCTATTATTGTAAATAAAGCTGTCGAGATTGCTTTTAATCGCAAAGATGCAATGGTCTTTATTTCTCCAAATACTGGCACGGGTGGCAATGGGCCGATCATGACCAATAGCGAGGCTGCTGTTATTGCATATCGTGATTCACTGACTGGCATTAATGATCTAAACGGTTCTTATGCTGTTATCGATTCTGGTTGGAAATATCAATATGACAGCTACCGTGGTACCTACATCTGGGTTCCATTGAATGGTGATATTGCTGGTCTAGTTGCTCGTACCGAACAGCTAACTGAGCCTTGGTTCTCTCCAGGTGGTTTCAATCGTGGTGGCATCAATGGTGCTATCAAGTTGAACTTCAATCCAAACAATGCCCAGCGTGATTTACTTTACATGCATGGCATTAATCCTGTTGTTTCTTTCCCAGGACAGGGTGTTGTTCTATTTGGTGACAAAACATGTCAAACTAAGCCAAGCGCATTTGATCGTATTAACGTCCGTCGCTTGTTTATCGTTCTAGAAAAAGCAATCAGTATTGCAGCAAAATATAGTTTGTTTGAATTGAATGATCGTTTCACCCGTAGCCAGTTCAAGGCAATGGTTGAGCCATTCCTTCGCCTAGTTCAAGGGCGCCGTGGTATTACCGACTTCTTGGTAGTTTGCGATGAAACAAATAATACAGGTGAAGTAATTGACCGCAATGAATTTATTGCCGACATTTACATCAAACCAGCCCGTTCAATTAATTTTATTACCTTGAACTTTGTTGCAACCCGTACCGGTGTTGATTTTTCTACAGTAGTTGGAGGTTAATATGAGTTTGCTAGAATTTAAATCAAATCTAATTGGTGGTGGTGCTCGTGCTAACCAATTTGAGGTGGAACTGACTCTACCTACAATTGCAAAAAACAGTTCAGAAGCTGGCCGCAAGGCCAAGTTTCTGTGTAAGGCAGCATCACTTCCAGGTTCTTCACTCGGTGTTGCTCAAACATTCTATCGTGGCCGTATGTTACCTCTTGCAGGTGAACGCCAGTTCGCACCGTGGACAATTTCAATTTACAACGATACCGATTTTGCAATTTACAACAGCATTGAATCTTGGATGGATCAGATTAATAATCTCCAGTATAACACTGGCATTACTAATCCAGGTGCTTATACCACCGACATGCAAGTTCACCAGCTAGGTCGCAACAATGAGACTTTGAAGTCCTATAAGTTCGTTGGTGCATTCCCAGTTCAACTTAGCCCAATCAGTCTTGACATGCAACAGAATGACCAAATTGAAGAGTTCCAAGTTCAATTCGTCTATGCTCATTATGTTACAGATTTTGATTCTAAGAGCGGTGTAAGTGTGTCTATAAATACTCCAATCGGTGGTATTACACTCTAATTGGATTAAATTTATATGGCATCATTTTCATTATTTGGTTTTGAGTTAAACAAAAAGAAATCGGTAAAAGAGCCGATTTCTTTTGTTGAGCCAGAAAACGATGACGGAGCGACGGTTATATCGTCCTCCGCCTCGGCCTATGGCATTTACATGGATATTGATGGTGCGGTTAAAGATGACTTGCAAAATTTGCAAACTTATCGTACAATTGCACTATATCCAGACTTAGACATTGCAATTCAAGACATTGTGGATGAAGCAATTCCAAACGAGGATGACTCTGAAAAGATTACTCTCAATTTGGAAGAGTTAGATCAACCTGAGAATATCAAAGATATATTTCAGGAAGAATTCAAAACTATTTTGCGTTTGTTCAAATTTGACGAACAAGGTTCTGACATATTCAGAAAATGGTACATTGATGGTAGAATTTATTACCATATCATTCCTTCGCCAAATCCAAAGCAAAATGGTATTCAGGAACTTCGCCTAATTGAGGCGTCAAGAATCAAAAAAGTTCGTGAAATCAAAAAAGACAAAACGATCCAAAACGTGGATGTTGTCACTGGCATAAATGAATACTACATTTATACTGACTATAGAAATGCAGTCAATCAAGCAAATAACATTGCTAATATGCAATCTTCCACTCAGGGTCTTAGAATTTCCATTGACTCTGTGCTATACTGTACATCCGGGTTCAACGATTCAAACACAAATACAGTTTTAAGCTATTTGCATAAAGCTATTCGTCCAGCAAATCAGCTACGAATGCTTGAGGATGCTCTTGTCGTTTATCGTGTATCTCGTGCACCAGAACGCCGTGTGTTCTACATTGACGTTGGTAATCTACCAAAAGCAAAAGCAGAGCAATACCTAAAAGAAATCATGAATAGGTATCGTAATAAGCTTGTTTATGATGCTAAAACTGGTGAAGTCCGTGATGATAAGAAATATATGTCCATGCTTGAGGATTTCTGGCTTCCAAGACGCGACGGTGCTAAGGGTACAGAAATATCTACTCTACCAGGCGCGATGAATCTTGGCGAACTAACTGACGTTTCATACTTCCAAGAAAAACTCTGGCAAGCACTAAACATTCCAGTATCACGTTTGCGCCCTGAGACTGGTTTCAGTATCGGTGGATCCCAGATGATTAATCGGGATGAAGTTAAATTCCAGAAGTTTATTGAGAAAATGCGTAATCGCTTCTCTCAACTAATCATTGAAGCATTTAAAACACAACTGATTCTTAAAGGAATTATCAACAAAGATGATTGGGAAGATATTGTTCCTGATATTAAATTTGTATTCCAAAAAGATAATTACTTTGCAGAATTAAAAAACATTGAAATTTTAAATAACCGCATCATGGCAGCGCAAAGTGCTGATATGTTTGTTGGTAAATATTTCTCAGTTGATCAAGTTCGTAAGCAAATATTGAAAATGACAGACGAGCAATGCCAGCAGTTGGATGAAACAATTACAGCCGAGCGTAAGATACATCCTTACTGGTATATGCAGATGATGAATCCTATGGGTATGCAGCCAATGCCAGGTGATAATGGTGGAATGGCGCCACAATATGACCCACAAGAATTCACTCCACCACAAGATCCAAATGCCCCAGACGAGGAACAATAAAATGTTGTATAATCTAATTAAATCAATCACTTCTAAATCCGAAGATGCCAAATCAATTCTTGAGTCTATTATTGAAGAACGCATTCAGGAACAGCTAGATTTCAAACGCATTGAAATTGGTTCCATGATGATGGAAGATATGGACGCGAATGGTGTTATTCAGTTGTCACCACAACAAAAACGCGCACAAAAAGCAAAACAGGATCACGCTGATGCTGTTGCGGATCAAGATGATAAAGATGGTAACGGTGCTGAATCAGACGATGATTCCGATGACAGTGATTCCAATCAGGATTCTGGTGATGACAAGCAACCACCACAGTTCCAGAAGAAAGATGATTCTTCGGATGACGAGCAAGATGATTCTGACTCAGATGATGACGAGTCTAAAGACATTGCAGCTAAAGATCCAAAAGCTAAGAAAAAGAATCCATTCATCAAAGAAGCATTTGCACGATTCCGTTCTTCTAGTAGCAGTGGTAGATCCAGCTTGAAGTCTGGTGGTTATCCATCATCTAGAAGTCGCCGCGATGTTGACCGCGATGACGAGGGTTGGGCAAGAACCGCTAAAGCTGATGCTGAATTCAATAAGAAAACATCACCTTATCCAAAATCAAATACCAATAAATAATATTAATATAAAATAATAAAGGAATCTTGATATGCTTAACGATTTATTAAAATCTATTTCAAGTAAGGATTATGTTTCTGCTAAAGAAATAGTAGAATCGTTAATCAATGAAAAGATTGCTGCACAAATTGATTTGCGTAAGGTTGAAATTGCTGACGAAATGTTCAATGAATCAGCATATGAACCAGGCGAAAGACTTGCAGATTTAACAAAAATTAAAACAAAAACTCTGCAACAAATTCATGCATTACATCGTCATTATGGACAAACTGATCCACGCACCAAAGAATCTGCAAATCGTGCCGCCGCTGAACTAAAGAAACGTGGTATTATTGTTCCTGTGGATGAAGCATGGCGTCATGACGATGTTGATGGTAAACGCGCTCACGGTGAATTTCAAGAAAAAGACGTAGGTAAATGGTTTACATATCGCAAAACAAATGATCCATGGGCAGCTAAACATGGTCTAACACATAAGATTGATGTTGCCGATGGTCACCGCTTCGGCAAAGTTCTTGGCACTCGTGTCCATATTGCTACCGATGAAAATGACGACGGCACACCAAAAATGGAAACTTGGCACTTGAAGAAACACCACAAGTGGACCCAGAATGAATCTGTTGAAATTGAAGAAGGTTATTATGCATCTGGAACAGTCGGCAAAGAAAAGTTTCATGTAAAATATCCAGACTTCCCAGGTAAATCATCTATTAAATCACAAAATCCACATCTTACATCGGCTCACGTTGATTCATTACATGATCATATGATGAAGTTTGGTGATGATGACATGACCGATACTTCTAGCAAGCAAGGGGTGCACCGTGTTATGGTTACCGATAATGGTGGACATATGGGTGAATCTGTTGAAATTTCAGAAGCCAAAATAGACCACAAAACTGCACTTGACATTCTGAATCAAGCTGGTGGTTCTACATCTGATTTTCATGAACTTGGTTCAAATGAAGTTGATACACTTTTGAAACATGCAAAGATTCATAAATATCGTAAATCACCAAGCGCACCAGGATCTACCGCTAGAATGTTCCATCAACATCTAACAAAGATTGTTCGTGCAAATGAAAAATCTGGCCCAAGTTGGAAATAAAATGATAAACGAATTACTAAAAGCAATTTCACAAAAGGAATTTGGCTCGGCTAAGGATATGGTAGAATCAATCATTGCTCAAAAGATTGATTCGGCTATAGCAGTTAAGAAAATTGACGTTGCTGAAGGCATGTTTAATGAAGGTAAAGATCCATTTGCTGGTACTCCATGGTCATCAAAAAAGATTAAGACTAAATTAAAATCTCAGTCAGATGACATTATCAAAAAAATTGATTCTGCATATCCATCATCTTCTACACAGCCAAAAACAGTTGTGAAAGACGGTAAGCGCATTTACGAAGGAACCAAATAATGGCTGCACTAAAACAAGTAATTTCAAAATCTGGCAGCCGGGCTGTTGTTAAAATCACAAACAACATTTCTGGTGCTGCCGACGATGCTGCAACTATCACTCTTGCTACAGATATTCTAGGCAATGGTCAGTCTGTTCAAGGGACTCCTACAGCAAATATTACCAAGATTTGGTATTCTGCCCCATCAAGTTCTTATGTTGAAATCAAGCGTAATTCAGTTATTGTAGCAACTTTATATGGTCACGATACAATTTCTGAATTTGGTTTCTCTGAAAATAATACATCTGATATTGTTGTAAATCTAAAAGCTGGTGGTACTGTAATCATTGAGATTGCAAAACTATCTGGTTATTCAGCAGCTAACAGCTAATAGGAATTGAAATGAAACTTATCACCGACCTAAATGAATCAGTTGAATCACTTGTTGAATCCACTGCATCTGGTAAAAAATATTTCATTGAAGGCAAGTTCCTATCTGCTGATGTTCCTAACAAAAATGGTCGTGTATATCCACGCGCAGTTATGGAATCTGCTGTTGGTAAATATGCTGCTGACTATATCTCTCAGAAACGTTCCCTTGGCGAATTGAATCACCCACAGGGACCTACAGTCAATCTAGATCGTGTGTCACACATGATTGAAAATCTAACATTCAAAGGATCTGACGTTTTTGGTCGTGCTAAGATTCTTTCTACCCCAATGGGCGAGATTGCAAAGAATTTGATTGACGAAGGTGTTAAGCTTGGAGTTTCTTCCCGTGGTCTTGGTTCACTAAAACAAGTCAATGGCATTAATGAAGTCCAAAGTGACTTCTGGATCTCCACCGTTGATATTGTTTCTGATCCTTCTGGTCATAACTGTTATGTTAATGGTATCATGGAAAATGTTGATTGGGCAGTAATGCAAGATGGCACTGTGCAGCAATTGGTCGTTGATATTGCAAAGAAAAAGATTAATGAATCAATGATTCTAAAAGAATTTGCTAACTTTATGCTGAAAATCAGTAAAAAGTAAGTATTATATAAGATTTATGGGTAAAGTGAATATTTAGTTTTAATAAATAACTATATTGAATAAAAGGATTTTATATGTCTCTTGAAGATAAAATTAAAGGTTTGCTAGAAGGCGAGAATAAAGAAGCCAATCAAGCTACCAAAGAAGAAATTGTTGAAGCTAAGGATGATGTTGCTGATCATATGGCTGCCCTTTTTGAAGGTCAGGAATTGTCAGAAGAATTCAAAGCTAAAACTGCACTAATTTTTGAAGCTGCTGTTCAAGAGGTTGCTGAGGCACGTGTTGCCGAACTTGAAGAACAGTTCCAAGAACAAATCAACGAAGCAGTTGATTCACTAACAGAAAGTCTTGTTGAACAAATTGATGGATTCCTCGACCTAGTCGTGGAACAGTGGATGGAAGACAATGCTGTTGCTGTTGAAAGCGGACTACGTTCCGAACTCGTGGGTAACTTTATTAATGGACTAAAAGACCTCTTCGCGGAAAGTTATATTGACGTTCCAGACGAAAAGGCAGATGTATTAGGCGAACAAGCTGACATGATTGCCGAACTTAAAGCTGAAGTTAATAAGCTAATGGAATCCAATATTGGTCTCCAAAAGTCTAACGCTGAAAAGGCTCGTGCTATCGTTATTGAAAACGTTTGTTATGACCTAACTCAAGTAGAAAAAGAAAAAGTCAAAGCCCTTGCTGAAAATGTTGAAATGATTTCTGAAGAAGAATTCGTAGAAAAGGTTAAAACCTTGAAAGAATCTTACATCAAGAAACCAGCTGGTCAAGTTACTGAACAATTGGATAATACTCCAGTTGCAACTACCGCTCAACTAAATGAATCAATGGCTGCATATACCCGCGCTATCGCAAGTAACGCAAAATTTTAATTTTTAAAAAGGAAATAAAATGTCTTTCTTGACTGAACAACAACTCGCTGAAAAGTGGGATCCAATTATCAATCACGCTGATCTAGCTGAAATCGCTGATCCATATCGTCGTAAAGTTACCGCTATTCTTCTTGAGAATACCGAAAACGCACTACGCGAAGAGCGTGGTCTCCACGAAGCTACCGTAACTGGTACTGGTGGTTTCTCTGCTGGTTCTGCCGCTGCTGGCCCTGTTGCTGGTTATGATCCAGTTCTAATCTCTATGGTTCGTCGTTCTGCACCACAGATGATGGCTTTCGATCTTTGTGGCGTACAGCCAATGACCATGCCTACTGGTATGATCTTCGCTCTAAAGAGCAAATACAATTCACAGTCTGATGTTAATGAGGCTCTTTTCAACGAAGCTAACACCGCTTTCTCTGGTGCTGGCACTACTGCTACAACTGGTAACAATGCTGCTTCTGTTCATATCGCTGATGGCACCACTGGTGGCAATCCATGGGATATGGGTAAAGGCGCTTCTGATACTGGTATCGGTCGTGCAATGGATACTGGCTTCCTTGAAACCAAGGGTGAGTCTAACAACGCATTCGGTGAAATGTCTTTCGCAATCGACAAGACAACCGTTACTGCACAAGGTCGCGCACTTAAGGCTGAATGGTCACTTGAACTTCAGCAAGACTTGAAAGCTGTCCACGGTCTTGATGCTGAAAAAGAACTAACCAACATCCTTTCTACCGAAATCACTGCCGAACAAAACCGTGAAATCATCCGTACCATTTACAAGATTTCTAAAGTTGGTTCACAGCAAACTACTGTTGCTGGTACTTTCGACCTTGACGTTGATGCTAACGGCCGTTGGTCTGCTGAACGTTTCAAGGGTCTATTGTTCCAACTAGATCGTGAAGCTAACCGTATTGCTCAAACAACCCGTCGTGGTAAGGGTAACATCATCATCTGTTCTTCAGATGTTGCTTCCGCTCTTGCAATGGCAGGTCGCCTTGACTATGCTCCAGCACTTGCTACCGCAGGTCTAAAGGTTGATGACACTGGTTCTACCTTCGCAGGTGTTCTAGATGGTAAGTACAAAGTGTATATCGATCCATACATGGCTAACGGTAACAACACCCAGTATTTCACCATGGGTTACAAGGGTACTTCTGCATATGACGCAGGTCTTTTCTACTGCCCATACGTTCCACTTCAGTTGCTTCGTGCTACCGATCCTAACACCTTCCAGCCAAAAATCGGCTTCAAGACTCGTTACGGTCTAGTTTCACACCCAATGAGTGGTGACGGTGCAACAATGGCTGCAAACTCTAACTTCTACTACCGCACCACCAAGGTTACTAACCTAGCCTAATCGCAGTAGAGTAAAACACAAAAAGGGAACTTCGGTTCCCTTTTTTATTGTCTATAAATAGTGTATCTTATGAGGACTAATGATGTTAAAATATATACTAAATTTTGCAGTTTATATCATTGTACAATTTTTAATGTTGTTTTTGACACCATTACTTCCATGGTTTGCGACAATGAAATTTGGACCCATCAATAACAATAATGCAGTTGGTTTTGAGCCACGACTTCCAAAATGGTTAAATTGGTTCATGACTCAAGATAACTCATTATGGGGTGACGAGGGCTGGCAGACAATTCACTGCCCAGATTATAAGTCATATTTTGGTATGACAAAATGGCTATATAGAAATAGCTGCCAAGGATTATCATGGTCAGTATTGTCATTCAAAGTAAATAAAGACACAGTTTTCACCTACACCCACTCGGGTGATGATTTAAAAGTTGATAAAAACAAAAATAAATCTGGATGGTTTTATATCAAATCACCTTCAGGTGCATTCCACTTCAGATTTGTAAAAGTTATAAATGACTGGATATTCTCGTGTGAATTTGGATGGTTGCTAGATACTTATGTTAAAAACAAAGATTTTTACATTAAGAATCCATATACACTACTTCAAGTGGATATAAAAATGCCTAAGATATTGGAGAAATAATGACAACCACAATTTCAACACAAGTTTGGCCTACCAATGCAGAATTTCCAGTTGGTACAATAAACCCAACAAGATTCCAGTTGGTATTTCCAAAGCTACCACATTTAGAAATGTTTTGTAATGTTGTAATTCTACCCAATGTAAATCTTGGAGTAGCAAATCAATCCACAAGAATAGTGGATCTAAAACAACCAGGTGAAAAGCTTTATTTCAACGTACTAGATTGTACATTCTTGATTGATAATAGAATGAAAAACTATCTTGAAATATTCTCATGGATGAAACGAATCAGTGTTGCCGGATTAGCTGTTGATTCATTTGCTGACTGTCATTTAGTTACTGATGTTGGAACAATCGTATTTGAGAATGCATTTCCAATCTCATTGGGAAATGCTATCTTTGATGCTACTGCTACTGATATTAATTATCCATCATGTCAGGTATCATTTGCTTATGATCAATTCTACCCTACATCTGGTTCTTAATCACTCATTCTTACCTCTTATGATTACTTCTTATTATATTTTAAGTGATTGTTTTAATTATGCACTGGTAGAGCGGACGTGAATAGCCTTTTACGGCAAATTCAAGTTATGCTCAGTATATCGCATTAACGTCCAATATTACAAAACCCATCTCTGGGATAAGGAAAGACCTAGCTCCAACCTTTTACATGCTTGTGTGTGTGCAAGTCAGTGATGCCATATTGAAAGCAATTTCACCGATCTTTGTGGGATACAATCATTCCCCACTCTTTTTGTAGTCTGATTCACTAAGTCAGACGAACCTAAACGGTTCTGTTTAACGCCAAAATTCCGAA
>ERZ1034361.97-NODE-97-length-59371-cov-6.872550_pt1 | contig 59371 bp, 58 predicted proteins | sample MGYA00520617_ERZ1034361 | MGnify/ENA primary metagenome ERZ1034361 (study PRJEB33736, sample SAMEA104284507) | Azolla filiculoides | biome: Urban; feature: Water surface; material: Ditch water | place: Netherlands | collected 2015-10-28 | depth 0-0.1 m ... | reverse complement strand
AAACGCTCCAACTCCCTCAAAAAGCTGATTAACCGGCCTCCGATTCCGCGCGGCGTGTACATGCACGGCGGCGTGGGCCGGGGCAAAAGCTTTTTGATGGACTGCTTTTTTAATGCGGTTCCATTGAAGCGCAAAACGCGCCTGCACTTTCATGAGTTCATGCGCGAAGTGCACCGCGAACTGGCTGATCTGCAGGGCACGGTGAACCCGCTGGACGAACTGGCCCGGCGTATGGCTTTGCGCTACAAGCTGGTCTGTTTTGACGAGTTCCATGTGGCGGACATTACCGACGCCATGATCCTGCACCGCCTGCTCTCGGCCCTGTTCGAGAACGGTGTCGGCTTTGTCACCACCTCCAACTTCAAGCCCGACGATTTGTACCCCGGCGGGCTGCACCGCGACCGCATATTGCCGGCCATCGCCTTGCTGAATAGCCGCATGGAAGTGCTGAGCGTGGACAACGGAACCGATTACCGTCGCCGCACGCTGGAGGCGGTCAAGCTGTACCACATGCCGCTCGGCTCCGAGTCCGACGCGGAAATGATGCAGGCCTTCAATGCACTGGCCGAGCAGCAGGACGAGGACCCGGTGTTGCACATTGAGTCGCGCCAGATTCGTGCCTGGCGCAAGGCCGGTGGCATCGTCTGGTTCAACTTCAAGACCCTGTGTGGCGGTCCGCGTTCGCAGAACGATTACCTGGAGATTGCCTCCACCTTTCACACGGTGTTCCTGAGTGATGTGCCCCGCATGTCGGTGCGACTGGCCTCCGAGGCGCGGCGTTTCACCTGGCTGGTGGATGTGCTGTATGACCGCCGGGTTAAGTTGGTGCTGTCGGCCGAGGTGACACCCGAAGAGCTGTACACCGAAGGCCCTATGGCGCACGAATTTCCCCGCACAGTTTCGCGACTCAACGAAATGCAGTCCAAGGAATACCTGGCGCAAGAGCGCCGCGTGGTCGACACCGGTCTGACGTGATGCGGCGCGTAAGGGTGCTTTGGACGCTGGCGGCTTGCACCGTGTGGGCGCAGCAGCAAGTACCGCCTGCGCCGTTCGACAATGAGGCCGCTTTCCAACGCATGGAGGCCGAGCGTCAGCGCATCGAAGCGCATTGGAACGCGCAGGAGGCGCATTGCGCCGAGCGCTTTGCCGTCAACGATTGCCTCAAACAGGTCAGCTCGGGTCGCCGTGCGCAAATGGCCGTATTGAAGCGCGAGGAAGCTGCGCTGCGTGAACGGGAGCGGGAGGAGCGCGCGGCGCTTCAATTGCAGCGCATTGCGCAGCGTGCGCAGGAAAAGCGGGAAGCCCCGAAGTCCTCCGATGAAAATAGCCCGTCGGAGCGCCTGCAAGCGCAGCAAGAGCGGCAGGCGGCGCACGCCGCGCGGCTTGCAGCCAGTGAACCCCGTTTGCCATCGCCCAAAGCAGAGCCGCAAGGTCCGTCTATGCAAGAGCAGGCGCAAAACCGGCTGGACTACCAGCGCAAGCTGGCCGAGGCCGAAAAACGGCGACAGGAACATGCGCAGCGCAGCGCGAAGAAGCCCGAAAAGAGCTCCGCCCCACTGCCTGCGTCGCCTTAATTGCCGGGCAGGCCGCGCCTGAGTTAGTCCAGCGGTTCCAGCTTGACGACGATGATCGACAGGTTGTCGCCGCCGCCGCGTGCGCGGGAACGGGCCTTCTCAATCAGAAACTGCGCAGCCTCGCGCGCCGACAGCGTGGACAGCACCGAGCCGATTTCGGGGTCCTTGAAGTAGTGCCAAACCCCGTCGCTGCAGGCCATCAGCGTATCGCCCGCGCGCAGCAAGGGAATGAAATGGGTGCTCAGAGGCGGGTCGTTTTCGGTACCCAGGCAGCCCATCAAAATATTCGATTGCGGGTGCACCGAGGCTTCTTCGTCGGTCAGTTCGCCCTTGTCCACCAGCGTCTGCACGTAGGAGTGATCCTTGGTCTTCTTGACCATGCGGTTGCCGTGGAAGTGGTAGATGCGGGAGTCGCCGGTATGCGCCCAGTGGCAGTCACCACCCGGGTTGATGATGAAGGCCGCCATGGTGCTGTGCGGCTCCTGTTCAGACGAAATGGCCGTGAGCTTGATGACCAGATGCGCTTCGTCCAAGATCTGCTTCAGGATGGCGGCGGCGTCTTCGGTTTCGGGGTCATACCGTTCAAACACCTGCTTGGCCGTCATCATGACTTGGTCCGAGGCTTTCCGTCCGCCACTGCGTCCGCCCATACCGTCGGCCACCACCGCCAGAATGCAGCCGTTCATGCGCGGGTGCTTCAGCAGGGCCAGTTGGTCTTGCTGGTAGTCGCGATCTCCCTTGTGGATGCCAGTGGAAGCGGTAAGTCGATAGCCGTTTGTCGCCATGGTTGCGTCCGCTTGAAGCGTTTCTCTCGGTAAACTAATTGCTGGCCGTATTATCGAGCCAGCGGGTGACCAAAGTGCAACCGCTGTCCGCAACTTACCCGATATTTCCCTTTGACTCTCAACCTGAATTCCCCGCAGCGCCGCCTGATTGCGCTGCGGATCGAGCACAGCGACCTGGACGCACTGATTGACCAGGCTGCCGAGAAGCAGCCTATCGATGAGCTGATGATGCGCCGGCTGAAAAAGCGCCGCCTCGCCTTGCGCGATGAAATCGCCCGGGTTGAGGCCGATTTGTCCCCGGACGAGCCCGCCTGAATGGCGTTGTCGCCCAGGGCGCAAGCGGTTTTTGCTGCCGATGGCCCCTTAGCCCAAGCGGTACCCGAATACCGCCCGCGTGAGGGGCAGTTGCAAATGACCGGAGCGGTCGCCCAGACCCTGGAAGACGGCGGCATGCTGGTGGTCGAGGCCGGCACCGGCGTCGGCAAGACCTATGCCTACCTGGTTCCGGCACTGTTGTCGGGCCAGAGGGTGCTGATTTCCACCGCCACCAAGGCCTTGCAGGACCAGTTGTTTGGCCGGGACATTCCAAGGCTGCGCGAGTTGCTAGGTGTGCAACTGCGGGTGGCGCTGCTCAAGGGGCGGGCCAGTTACCTGTGCCTGCACCGGTTGGAATCGGCGCGACACGATGCGCATTTGGATGAGCGCTCGGCGCTGATGCACCTGGCACGCGTGGAAAACTGGGCCCACGCGACGCAATCCGGTGATCTGGCGGAAGTGGACGGACTGGATGACGCATCGCCCTTGGTGCCCTTGATTACCTCCACCCGTGAGAACTGCCTGGGGGCGCGATGCCCGCAGGCAGCGGCCTGCTTTGTGAACCGGGCGCGTCGTGAAGCATTGGCGGCTGATTTGGTGGTGATCAACCACCACCTGTTTTTTGCCGACCTGAATGTGCGCGAGTCGGGCGTTGCCGAGTTGCTGCCGAGCGTACACGCAGTGGTGTTTGACGAGGCGCACCAGCTTAACGAGATTGGCGTGCAATTCTTGGGGCGGCAATGGGGCACAGGCCAGCTCAGTAGTTTTGCCCACGATCTGGAAGAGGTCACCCGGACCCATGCCCGGGGGCTGGCACCTTGGCCAGCCATGGGCCAGGCGCTGGAGGATGCGGCCTGGGCCTTGCGCTCGCGTTTTCCCGAGCGGGACGGTGTGGAGCGGCTTGACTGGAGCGCCACTGGCGAGCGCTGGCAGGGGCTATTGAGCCAGGTCGCAAGTGCCCTGACCCAAGCCGACACGGCATTGGCGCTGGTGGCCGAGATGGCGCCCGAACTGCAGGTGCTGCGCAACCGTGCGGCCGATTTGCAGGAGCGCCTGACGCTTTTTATGGAGCCGCTGCCCGACGATGCGGTGCGCTGGCTGGAGCTTGGCCGCCAGGTGCGCATGCTGCAGTCACCGTTGGATGTTTCCCAGGCCATGCAAAGCCGGGTTTTGCCCGCCGAGGGTGGCGAGAATGCAGGCAACGGCAAGTCCTGGGTCTTCACCTCCGCCACCTTGGGCCACGATGAAGACTTGAGCTGGATGGTGGAGAGCTGCGGCCTAAATGGTGCCCGGGTGCTGAAGGTACCCAGTCCGTTTGACTATGCCGAGCAGGCGGCCATTTACGTTCCGACCGATTTCCCCAAAGCTGGCGACGCCAGCCACAGCCAGGCCGTGGCTGCGCTGGCGTTGCAGGGGGCCAAAGTTTTGGGTGGGCGCACGCTGGTGCTAACCACCACGCTGCGGGCCATGCGCGCCATTGGCGAGACCCTGGCCCGCGCGCTGATTGGCAACACCGAACTGGAATTGTTGGTGCAGGGTGCCAGTCCCAAGCGCGAATTGCTGGCGCGCTTTCTGCAAAGCGGCGCACGTACGCAGGGCGGCGCCATTTTGGTGGCGTCCGCCACCTTCTGGGAGGGCATAGACATGCCGGGCGATGCCCTGCAGTTGCTGGTGATCGACAAGCTGCCCTTTGCTCCGCCCGATGACCCGTTGCATCAGGCACGCGGCCGGGCATTGGAGGTGCGTGGAAAAAATGCCTTCAAGCATTTGCATTTGCCTTATGCCTCGGTTGCCTTGCGGCAGGGGGCAGGGCGCCTGATCCGCCGTGAATCCGATCGCGGCGTGTTGGTGGTGTGTGATGTACGTCTGCGGCAGATGGGCTATGGCCGGCAGTTACTGGCGGCCTTGCCACCGATGCGCAAACTGGAAAGCGCCGAGGACTATGCCCGGGCGCTGGAGGCGCTTACCAGACCTTCCACCAGGGCTCGTCCTTCGACTTAGCACCCTTGGTGAGGTATTCCGAGCCCGGGTAACTGCTTTCTAGCACGCGCTTGGCGTCATCGCGCAGTTTGTCCATGCCCAGCGCGTCATACGATTTGTAGATGATGAACAGGGCTTCTTCCAGCGCGGGAACGTCACGGTAATCCGCCACCGCAGTCTGGGCCCGGTTTACAGCGGCCAGATAGGCGCCGCGCTTGTAGTAATAGCGGGCCACGTGCACCTCGTATTGCGCCAACGAGCTCACGATGTAGTTCATGCGCTGTGCGGCGTCAGGTGTGTAGCGCGACTTGGGGAACCGGGCCACCAGTTCCTTGAAGGACTCAAAAGCCTCCTTGGATGCTTTCTGGTCGCGCTCGGATAGGTCCTGCCGCGACACGGCCGAGAACATACCCAGGTCGTCGTTGAAGTTGATGATGCCCTTCAGGTACAGCGCATAGTCCAGCGCCGGGCTGGCCGGATGCAGCTTCATGAAGCGCTCCAGCGTGGCGATGGCCTGGGCCGGCTCCGAGCTGCGGTACTGTGCGTATGCCTTGTCGAGTTGGGCCTGTTGCGCCAAGGGTGTGCCGGCGGCGCGGGCTTCCAGCTTTTCATACAGCGGGATGGCTTTGTCGAACTGGCCCGAAGAAACCGCGTCCTTGGCGTCGGCGTACAGCTCGTTCGGGCTCATGGTTGCGGTTTTGTCCGTCGGGGTGGACGAGCAGCCCGCCAGACCCGTGGCCACGGTTATCAGCACCAGGGCATAAACAACCGATAATTTGACTCGCAACATTGTGGGAAACCTTCTTGAAACAGACCGACGGGATTATATCGGCCACCCCTTTTGACGGGGTTGTGGACGAGGGCGAAGAGCCGGGGCCCGAGTCCGATATCCGCACGCTGCAAGTGTCGCCGGAGCAGCATGGCGAGCGCCTCGACAAGGCGCTGGCCAGCGGCGTTACCGAGTTCTCCCGCAATTACCTGCAGCAACTGCTCGAATCGGGGCTGGTGCAACTGAACGGGCGGGTTTGCACCAAGCCGTCGCAAAAAGTCCGGGCCGGTGACGTACTCATTCTGGAACTCAAACCCACACCGCAAAGTCAGGCGTTCAAGCCCGAACCGGTGGCGTTTGGCGTTGCGTTTGAGGACGAGCACTTGCTGGTGGTGAACAAGCCAGCGGGGCTGGTGGTACATCCCGCGCCCGGAAACTGGAGCGGCACCTTGCTGAATGGGCTGCTGGCCCATGCGCCGTGTTTTCTGAATGTGCCGCGCGCCGGCATCGTGCACCGGCTGGACAAAGACACCAGCGGTTTGATGGTGGTTGCCAAACACCGCGAGGCGATGGATGCGTTGGTCCGGGCGATTGCCGCACGCGAGGTAAGTCGCCAATACCTGGCTTTGGCGCACGGTGCCTGGGGTGGCCCGCAAAAGCGCACGGTCGACGCCGCCATCGGCCGTGACCCGCGCAACCGCTTGCGCATGGCGGTGGTGGATTTGGCCAGCCAGTCGGGCAAAGAGGCGCGGACCGATTTTGAGTGGGTGGCGGGCAACACCGATACCTGCTACGTGCGCTGCATTTTGCATACCGGCCGCACCCACCAGATCCGCGTGCACATGGCCCACATCGGCCATCCGCTGCTGGCTGACGCGGTGTACGGAGGAACTGCCAGCCTGGGGCTGGTGCGCCAGGCGCTGCATGCGACACGGCTGGCTTTTGTGCACCCGATTACCGGTGATGCCCTGCAGTTCGACAGCCCGGTGCCGCCGGATATGGCGCAGGCCTTGGCCCAGTTCGCCCCTGCGCTACAATCTCGCAAAGCCTGAAAGGCTACTGGCTTTGCCAACTGAGCAAGGACCACCGCAGGGTCTGCACCCTGTAAGACATCCGAAGAAATCTCCTTGATGAGTCGCCGTGAGGGCGATATTTCCGGAATTTGCCTGACTATGAATTTGGCGGACGCAAAGCGGGTTCTAGAGACCGCGCTGATTTGCACACAACAACCCATGCCGGTGCGCGATATGCGCGCTCTGTTTGCTGACGAGCTGGGCGCTGACACGCTCAAAACCCTGCTCGAAGAGCTGCACGATGACTGGGCAGGCAAAGGCGTGGAACTGGTCCAGGTGGCGACCGGGTGGCGTTTTCAGAGCCGCCCTGAAATGCGCGAGTTTTTAGATCGCTTGCACCCAGAAAAGCCACCGCGATACACCCGCGCCACGCTGGAGACGCTGGCCATCATTGCGTATCGCCAGCCGGTGACCCGTGGTGACATGGAAGACATCCGCGGCGTGACCATCAACTCACTGCTGATCAAGCAACTGGAAGACCGCGGCTGGGTCGAGGTCATTGGCCACCGGGAGGCGCCGGGACGCCCTGCGCTGTACGCAACCACTCGCCAGTTTCTCGATGATTTGGGACTGGCTTCTCTGGATCAATTGCCGATGCTGGATGCGCCAGCACAGGCCTCGCAGGCCTTTGAGTCGCTGATGCCGCTGGACGCTGAACCGGCGGAGTTGCAAGTGGAAATGCCCCTGACAACGGACGCCGAACCCGCAGCGGACACCGACCCCCCCCCACCTTTGGATGGAAACCTACTATGAACGAAAACGGCACCACGAATCCTCCGGACGCTGCCATGCCTGACGAAGAACCAGCGCCCACCGTTTTCACGGTTGGACCGGTGGAATCCGCAGAGCCGACCGACACGGTTGCGGCGCCGTCTGCGGCGGCGACCCGTTTTGACGACATTCTGTCCGGCCAGTTTGATGCTGACGAAGAAGTCGCCGAGTTGGCACCGCCCAAGCGCGTGCTGGCACCCATGGCCGAGACGCCCAAGCTGCACAAGGTGCTGGCCCAAGCCGGCATGGGTTCCCGGTTGGAGATGGAGCAACTGATTCTGGAAGGCCGTATTTCGGTCAATAACGAGCCGGCTCACATCGGTCAGCGCATCCAGTTTGGGGACAGCATCAAGGTCAACGGCAAGCCCATCCGGGTGCGGATTGATCCGCCACCGGCACGGGTCATTGCCTACCACAAGCCCGTGGGCGAGGTGGTGACCCATGACGACCCGCAAAACCGTCCAACCGTGTTCCGCAAGCTGCCCAAGCTGCAACAGGGCAAGTGGCAGTCGGTGGGGCGTCTGGACTTGAATACCGAAGGCTTGCTGCTGTTCACCAGTTCCGGCGAACTGGCCAACAACCTGATGCACCCGCGTTTCGGGCTGGAGCGGGAATACGCGGTCCGGGTGCTGGGCGCTCTGACCAAGGACGAGAAGCAGATGCTGCTCGACGGCGTGCAGCTCGATGACGGCATGGCGCAGTTCGGCTCCATCGAAGACGGTGGCGGTGAAGGCTCCAACTGCTGGTACCGGGTGACGATTTCCGAGGGACGCAACCGCGAAGTGCGCCGCATGCTGGAGTCGGTCGGCCACGCGGTGAGCCGCCTGATTCGTATCCGCTACGGCGCCATGATGCTGCCGCGCGGCCTCAAGCGCGGTGCCTGGATGGAGCTCGACGAATCCGATATTCGTGGCCTGATGCAGGCGGCGGGCGGAACCCGCGCTCCTGGAGAACGCGGCGAAAACGCCCAACGCGACGGCGCGGGGGGTGGAGGTGCGGCCAAGCGCGGTGCGCGCGGCAACCGCCGCCGCTCCGGTGGACCACGCGGCAACACCAACACCGGACCCGGTCGTAATGCCCAGGGGCCCAATGGCGCAGGCCGCACCGGGCGTCCGGAGCGTTCCCCCGACCGGCAGGGCGGAGGCGGGCAGCCCGACCCCATGAAAACCTCGCTGGGTTACATCGGTGCGGACAGCTTTAACCGCCAGCGCCAGGATCGCGGGCAGCGCCCCGGCGGCAATGGCGGCCCACGGCGTGGCGGCAGAGGGCGCCCCGGTTAGTCGCGATGCTAAAATAACGGGCTTTGCTCAGGGGAGCAAAATACTCAACTCAGATCAGGAAAATCCATGACTATCGAACGCACACTCTCCATCATCAAGCCTGACGCGGTTGCTAAAAATGTGATCGGTCAAATCTACGCACGTTTTGAAGCCGCCGGCCTGAAGGTTGTGGCCGCCAAAATGGCTCACCTGTCGCGTGGCGAAGCCGAAGCTTTCTACGCTGTGCACAAGGCACGTCCTTTCTTCAAGGACCTGGTGGACTTCATGGTTTCCGGCCCGGTGATGATCCAGGCGCTGGAAGGCGAAAACGCGATTCTCAAGAACCGTGACCTGATGGGCGCTACCGACCCCAAGAAGGCTGCTGCTGGCACCATCCGCGCGGACTTTGCTGACAGCATTGATGCCAACGCTGTGCACGGTTCTGATGCTGCGGAAACGGCTGCGGTGGAAATCGCATTCTTCTTCCCCGGCATGAACGTTTACTCCCGCTAAGTTATGCAATGACGGCCAATCTGCTTGATTTCGATCTGGAGGGATTGGCCGGCTTTTGCGAACGGCTGGGTGAGAAGCGCTTCCGCGCCACCCAGTTGTTTCGCTGGATTCATCAAAAAGGCGCGGCCCAATTTGATGACATGACGGACTTGGCCAAGTCCTTGCGCGAGAAGCTCAAAACCTCGGCGCACATCCAGGCCCCTCCTGTAATTTCTCAACACATCTCCGCCGACGGCACCATCAAGTGGTTGTTTGACGTGGGCGGTGGCAATGCCATAGAGTCGGTCTTTATTCCCGAAGACGACCGTGGCACGCTGTGCGTATCGTCACAGGCCGGTTGCGCCGTGGGCTGCCGTTTTTGCTCCACCGGACACCAGGGCTTCAGCCGCAATTTGACGGTGAGTGAAATCATCGGCCAGCTCTGGTTTGCCGAGCACTTTTTGCGCAAGCACCTCGCCACACAAGACCGCGTCATCTCCAACGTGGTGATGATGGGCATGGGCGAGCCGCTACAGAACTACCAACCGCTGGTGCAGAGCCTGCGCGTCATGCTCGATGACCACGGTTACGGCCTGTCGCGCCGCCGGGTCACGGTGTCCACCTCGGGCGTGGTGCCCATGATGGACCGCCTGGGCCAGGACTGCCCGGTGGCGCTGGCCGTGTCGCTGCATGCGCCCAACGACGCGCTGCGCGACAACTTGGTGCCGCTGAACCGCAAATACCCGCTGCAGGAACTGCTGCAGGCCTGCCAGCGTTATCTGGCCTTTGCGCCGCGCGACTTCATTACGCTGGAATACTGCATGCTCGATGGCGTGAATGACACAGCCGAGCATGCGTCCGAACTGATCCGGCTGATTCGTGCGCAGTCCAGCCACGCCTGGTGCAAGCTCAACCTGATTCCTTTCAATCCGTTCCCGGCCTCCGGCCTGGGCCGCTCCAAAGCGGCGGCGGTGCAGGCATTTGCCAAGCAACTGTCCGACGCCGGCATTGTGACCACAGTGCGCAAGACCCGGGGCGATGACATTGACGCCGCCTGCGGTCAGTTGGCCGGTGACGTGATGGACCGCACCGAGGTGGGCAAACGGATTGAGCGGCAACGCAAAATTATGCTGACTCCGGTGGCCTCTCCGGACAACGAGCCCATGGGAGTGTTGAAGTCGTGATGAAATATTTCTGCAATCGCATGGCTCGGTCCCTGCCGCTGGCGGGGCTGATGCTGGTGTTTGGATCGGTACTGCTGGCCGGTGGCTTGGCGGGCTGCGCGGCCAATGGGCCTGGCGTTACAGCGTCCCCCGAGGTTTACACCGAATCCGACGAGCCCGAAAGCCGCAAACGGGCCACCAACCGGCTCAAGCTGGCCGTGCTGTATTTCCAGGATGCCAAGTACAACTTTGCGCTGGACGAGGTCAAACAGGCGATTCAGACCGACCCGAGCTGGTACCAGCCTTACTGGATGCGCGGCTTGATCCAGATGCAGACCGGCGAATTCGGGCCGGCTGAGGCCAGCTTCCAGAAGGCCTTGTCGATCAACGCCAACTCGGCCGATGTCAAGCACAACTATGGCGTTTTGCTATGCAAAATGAAGCGACCTGCCGAGGCGCGCCGCATGTTTGAAGCAGCCCTGGCTGACCCGGCCTACACACAGCGCGCCAAGACCTGGCAGGAACTGGCCAATTGCCAGATGGTCAGCGGCCAAAAAGCGGAGGCCGAGGCCAGTTTCATGCGGTCCTACGAGTTGGATCCCGGCAATGCCGTCACGGGTTACAACCTGGCGAATTTGATGTTTGAGCGCGGCGAAACGGTTCGCGCGCAGTTTTATGCACGGCGAATCAATAACACCGACCGTGCGACCGCCGAATCCTTGTGGCTGGGCATCAAGATCGAGCGCAGCCTGGGCGTGCGCGAGGCGCAGTTGCAGTTGGAAGGCCAGTTGCGCAAGCGCTTTGGTCAGTCGCGGGAAGCCTTGGCACTGGAGCGTGGAGCGTTTAATGAATGAAACTTCTGAAGTAATCGGCGCGCAAGAACTCACCGCCGGCATGATGCTCCGCCGGGCGCGCGAGGCTTCGGGCTTGCACGTGGCGGCGCTCGCTGTGTCGATGAAGGTGCCTGTCAAGAAGCTTGAGGCGCTGGAGGCGGATCGTCTCTCTGAGCTGCCCGATGCCATGTTTGCGCGGGCGCTTGCCTCCAGCGTGTGCCGCGCGCTGAAGATGGACCCGGCCCCCATTTTGAACAAGTTGCCGGCTTCCGGCGCGCCCAAGTTCAATACGGATGATCGCGGCATCAATATGCCTTTTCAGTCGCCCAGTCTGTTTCAGGGCGGCACGCTCAAATCGTTTGTGTCCCAGCCTTCCGTGATGCTGGTGTTGGCGTTGCTGGTCGCCGCGGTGGTGGTGATGTTTTTCCCGGAGACCAAGGCAGGCAAGCTCGCGGAGCAAGACGCCAAGTCAGCGGTCGCGGCCGTCGCAGGACCTGCCACGCCTGCTCCGGAACCGGTACCCCTAGCCCCTGTGGCGACGCCTGCGCTTGCCACCGCGCCAACGGTGGCGCCAGCGCCCGTTGCCTCCGCACCGACTGTGGCCAGCGCTGCGGTCACCGTGGCATCGGCTCCCGCGGTCGCTGCAGTCCCTGCGGTGCCAGGCGTTGTCCGCTTCAAGGCCAGCGGCAGTGCCTGGGTCAAGGTGACCGACAGCAAAGGCGTCGTGCAATTTGAGAAGACGTTGACTGCCGGCGAGAGCGCCGAGGCGGGGGGCGCTGTGCCCCTGTCCATCGTGATCGGCAATGTGGCGGCCACCAGCATGGAATTGCGCGGCCAGGCCTTTGCACTCGATGAAGTTGCCAAGAACAACGTAGCCCGCTTTGAGGTGAAGTGATGCAAGAGCAGAAACCCATTGAATTGGCGACGCCGCGTGTGCGTGCCTCCCTGCAGTCGCAAGTCGTCTGGGGCAGCCGGGTGGTGACCGTGGGCGGCGGCGCGCCGGTACGCATTCAGTCCATGACCAACACCGACACCGAACAGGTCATTGAAACCGCCATTCAGGTGAAGGAACTGGCCCTTGCTGGTTCGGAAATGGTGCGCATCACGGTCAATACGCCCGAGGCGGCGCAAGCGGTTCCGGCGATTCGTGAGCAGCTCGACCGCATGGGCATTGACGTGCCGCTGATCGGCGACTTTCACTACAACGGCCACCGGCTGCTGAGCGAGTTTCCAGAGTGCGCACAGGCCTTGTCCAAGTACCGTATTAACCCAGGTAACGTGGGCAAGGGCGACAAGCGGGATCGCCAGTTCGGCCAGATGATTGAAGCGGCGATTCGCTGGAATAAACCGGTACGCATCGGCGTGAACTGGGGCAGCCTGGACCAGGAACTGCTGGCGTCCATGATGGACGAGAACAGCAAACGTGCCCAACCCTGGGACGCCAAGCCGGTCATGTACGAGGCGCTGATTGCCTCAGCCATCGGATCGGCGCAGCGGGCCGAGGAAATGGGCATGCCCGCGAACCAGATCACGCTGTCCTGCAAGGTCAGCGGTGTGCGCGACTTGATTGCGGTGTACCGCGAGTTGGGCCGGCGCTGTAACTACCCGCTGCACCTGGGCTTGACCGAGGCTGGCATGGGAACCAAGGGCACGGTGGCCTCTGCCACTGCGCTAGGCGTGCTACTGCAAGAAGGCATCGGCGACACCATCCGCGTGTCGCTCACGCCGGCGCCCGGCGAGTCGCGCACCCAGGAGGTGGTAATTGCCTCGGAAATTTTGCAGTCACTCGGCTTGCGCACCTTTGTGCCCAGCGTCACCGCCTGCCCTGGCTGTGGCCGCACCACCAGCACCACCTTCCAGGAACTGACGCAGCAGATTGACGACTTCCTGCGGGCGCAAATGCCGGTCTGGCGCGAACGCTTTCCGGGCGTGGAAAACCTCAAGGTCGCGGTGATGGGTTGCATCGTCAATGGCCCCGGCGAAAGCAAGCATGCCGATATCGGCATCAGCCTGCCCGGTACCGGCGAAGCCCCGGCTGCGCCGGTTTTTATCGATGGTGAGAAGCGCATGACCCTGCGCGGCGAAACCATCGCAGCAGATTTTCAGCAGGTCGTTGAAAACTACATTCAACAGCGCTTTGGCACCTCGGCCACTGCCGCTTGACCCTCCCCATTCAAGGCATGAACGATAAAACGACACCACGCAAAGTGGAAAAACTGGTTGCCGTCAAAGGCATGAATGACATTCTCCCGCCGGAGTCGGCTCGCTGGGAGGCGCTGGAGGACCGGGTGCGTCGGCTGATGCACCGCTTTGCCTACGAAAACGTACGCACCCCCATCGTCGAGCCCACCGCACTGTTCGTTCGCGGATTGGGCGAGGTGACCGACATCGTGGAAAAGGAGATGTACTCCTTTGAAGACCGCCTGAACGGTGAGGCGCTGACACTGCGCCCCGAAAACACCGCCGGTGTGGTCCGCGCCGCCATTGAACACTCGCTGCTCTACAACGGCGGCAAGCGCCTGTATTACTTTGGCCCCATGTTCCGCCATGAGCGCCCGCAGCGTGGGCGCTACCGCCAGTTTCACCAGATTGGTGCCGAGGCACTGGGCTTTGGTGGTGGCGAGGTGGATGCCGAACTGATCTTGATGGCCCATGCCTTGTGGCAGGAACTCGGCCTGACCGAGGTGGAGTTGCAACTCAACAGCCTGGGCCAACCCGAGGAGCGCAATGCGCACCGCGCCGCGTTGATCCAGCACTTTGAGGCGCACCACGACGTGCTGGATGAAGAAGCCAAGCGCCGCCTGCACCTGAACCCGTTGCGCCTGCTGGACAGCAAGAACCCGGCGATGCAGGGCGTGATCGAAGCGGCTCCCAAGCTGCTGGATTTCCTGGGCGAAGCGTCCAAACGCCACCTGCAAACGGTGACCGATGTGCTCACCGCCAACGGTGTGGCTTACCGCATCAACCCGCGTCTGGTGCGGGGCATGGACTATTACAACCTCACGGTGTTTGAGTTCGTAACCACCAAGCTGGGGTCGCAAGGCACCATTTGTGCCGGCGGGCGCTACGACTACCTGTTTGAGCAGGTGGGTGGCAAACCGACGCCGGCAGTGGGCTGGGCCATGGGCATTGAGCGCGTGCTGGAGTTGCTGAAAGAAATCGGCCATACCGATGCCGGTCCGGTACTCGACGCCTACGCCGTGGTGCCGGATGCCGCACATTTGCCGCAGGTGATGGCCTGCCTGCAAACGCTGCGCGCTGCTGGCGTGTCGGTGCAAATGCAGGCCAGCGCGGCTGAGGGCATGGCCAGCATGAAGGCCCAGTTCAAGCGAGCCGATGCTTCTGGCGCCCGCTATGCACTGATTTTTGGTGCCGACGAAATGGCCCAGGGTCAGGTGACCGTCAAGGCCCTGCGCGATGCCAACCAGCCCCAGTTGTCCCTCGCGCTGCGCGACGCGGCCCAGTGGGCCCAGCGCCTACAATCCAACGCTTAACTTATTAGTCCCATGGCAAATCATTTAGACCTTGAAGAACAGGAACAGCTTGATGAGATCAAGCACTTCTGGAAGCAATACGGCAACGCCATCACCTGGCTCCTGATCATTGTGCTGGGTGCCTATGCCGCCTGGAATGGTTACCAGTATTGGCAACGTAGCCAGGCCGCACAGGCTGCTGCGATGTTTGACGAAGTGGACAAGTTGTCCCGCGAAGGCGATACCGAAAAGCTCGAACGGGCCTTTGGCGAAATGAAGGACCGATTTGCCTCGACGGCCTACGCTCCGCAAGCCGGTCTGTTGGTTGCCAAGTCTTTGTATGAGGCCGGAAAGGTCGACGGCGCCAAAGCGGCCTTGACCTGGGTTGCCGAAAAGTCCAAGGACGCCGGTTACGCATCCGTCGGGCGCTTGCGTCTGGCCGGTTTGCTGATGGACGCCAAAGCCTATGACGAGGCGCTCAAGATGCTGGATTCCGGTATTTCAGAAGAATTTGCAGCACTTCAGGCGGACCGCCGTGGTGACATTTACATGGCCCAAGGCAAAAAGCCGGAAGCCCAGGCCCAGTACCTAAAGGCCTTCAAGGCGATGGATGAGCGCACCGATTACCGTCGCTTGGTTACCGTCAAGCTCAATAGCCTCGGTGTGGATCCGCTGGCCGACGCCGCCAAGCCGGCTGTTGATCAGGCCGCTGCAGCGAAGTGAATTCAACCTTAACGCGGAGTGTCCCGCTGATGCGCAACTTGTTCGCTCTGTTGTTGGTTGCCGTGCTGGCTGCCTGTGCCGGAACCGACCGGCCCAAGCCCGCTGAGTTAGCTCCCAACGTGCCGCTTATGGGGGTGCGCAGTGTCTGGAACGCCAGCATTGGGGCGGTCGATTTCCCCCTCGAAGTGCGGGTGGTGGACGGGCGTGCATTTGTGGCGGGCGCACAAGGTGTGGTAGCTGCCCTGGATGCCCAAACCGGTGCTGATGTGTGGCGTACCGCGTTGGATGCGCCCTTGAGTGCCGGCGTTGGTAGCGATGGCCGTTATGCCGCCGTAGTCACCCGTGCCAATGAACTGGTGGTGCTGGATGCCGGCAAGGTGGTCTGGCGCCAGAAACTGAAAGCCTTGACCTTGACCGCACCCTTGGTGGCTGGCGGCCGTGTGTTTACGCTTTCTACCGACCGCAGTGTTTTGGCGTTTGATGCGGCCAGCGGCCAGCGCCTGTGGCAGCAACAGCGTCCCGGCGAGGCCTTGGTGCTCGGACAAGCCGGCTTGCTGACCGCCGTGGGCGATACCCTGGTGGTGGGCTTCGGTGGCAAGGTGACTGGCTTTAACCCACTCAATGGCAATGCCCGCTGGGAGACTGCGGTTGTCAGTGCCCGGGGAACCAATGAGGTGGAGCGGCTGGTGGATGTAGTGGCCGGCTTCAGCCGTGACGGATCGCAACTGTGCGTGCGTTCGTTTCAGTATGCAGTGGCCTGCCTCGATGCAAGCTCCGGTCGCACGCTGTGGAGCAAGCCAGCCAACGGCGCCACGGGCCTATCAGGTGATGCATCGGTTGTGGTCGGTACCGAAGGCGACGGTCGTCTGTCGGCCTGGAACCGCAAAGACGGAGAAAAACTCTGGACGCTGGAGCGATACCGCTTTCGTGTTTTGACCGCGCCGCTGGTCGCTGGACGCTCCCTGATGGTGGGTGACGATGCGGGTAACCTGCACTTCCTCAACAAGGAAGATGGTGCACCACTGAACCGCGTAATGACCGATGACTCCGGGCTCGCCGTGGCGCCGGCGCTGTCTGGCAAAACCCTGATTGTGGTGAGCCGCAAAGGCGCGGTATACGCCTTCCGTCCCGAATAGGCTCCTCCCACATGAAACCCGTAATTGCCCTGGTCGGCCGACCCAATGTTGGAAAGTCCACGCTTTTCAATCGCATGACCAAGTCGCGCGATGCGATCGTGGCCGACTACGCCGGATTGACACGTGACCGCCACTACGGCCAAGGCTCCCAAGGCAAGCACGAATACATCGTCATCGATACCGGTGGTTTCGAGCCCGACGCCAGCAGCGGCATTTACAAGGAAATGGCCAAGCAAACCCGCCAGGCCGTGGCCGAGGCCGATGTAGTGGTGTTTGTGGTGGACGCGCGTGCCGGCCTGTCCGCGCAGGACCACGACATTGCCAACTACCTGCGCAAATTGAGCAAGCCTTGTCTGCTGGTGGCCAACAAGGCTGAGGGCATGACGCAGGGTGTTCAGCTCGGCGAGTTCTTCGAACTGGGATTGGGTGAAGTAGTGCCGGTCTCGGCAGCCCACGGCCAGGGTATTCGCTCGCTGATAGAAATGGCGCTGGCGCCCCTGAATTTGAGCGACGAGGAAGAGGATGCCACAGATGCCGAACCGGAAAACACGACCATCAAACTGGCCGTGGCCGGACGCCCCAATGTCGGCAAGTCCACGCTGATCAATACCTGGCTGGGCGAAGAACGGCTGGTAGCGTTTGATATGCCGGGCACCACCCGCGATGCGATTTCGGTGCCCTTTGAGCGCAACGGACAGAAGTTCGAGTTGGTGGATACCGCCGGCCTGCGCCGCAAGGGCAAGGTGTTTGAGGCGATTGAAAAGTTCTCGGTGGTTAAGACTCTCCAGGCGATCGAGTCGGCCAGTGTGGTGTTGCTGCTGATTGACGCGATTCAGGGCGTGACCGACCAGGACGCGCACATTGCCGGTTACATCCTGGAATCCGGGCGTGCCGTGGTGATCGCGGTGAACAAGTGGGATGCGGTGGACGAGTACCAACGCGAGTTGGTCAAGCGATCGCTGGAAACCCGTATGGGCTTCCTGAAGTTCGCGACGCTGCACTTCATTTCGGCGCAGAAGCGCCAGGGCTTAGGTCCGCTGTGGGATTCGATTGCCCAGGCGCACAAAGCCGCAAACTGCAAGATGCCGACCCCGGTATTGACGCGCCTGCTGTTGGAGGCCGTGCAATTCCAAACTCCCAAAAAGACCGGCATGTACCGACCCAAGCTGCGCTATGCACACCAGGGTGGCATGAACCCGCCCATCATCGTGATTCATGGCAATTCGCTGGAGCATGTGACCGAGGCCTACAAGCGCTTTTTGGAGGGAAGATTCCGCAAGGAATTCAATCTGGTGGGCACTCCGCTGCGGATTCAGATGAAGAGCGCCGCCAACCCTTACGCGGAAGACTCCTAGAACCGTCGAAAGGCCGTCTTATTCGCCCCCACAGACGAATCGGGGCATCTAAGTGTGCTATCGTCCAGCCTTATCAATTTTTTCGAACACGGAAAATATCGTGAATAATAAAGGCCAGTTACTCCAAGACCCGTTCCTCAACGCTTTGCGTCGTGAACACGTGCCAGTCTCCATTTATTTGGTGAACGGTATCAAGTTGCAGGGTCAGATCGAATCTTTTGATCAGTATGTGGTGTTGCTTCGTAACACCGTGACCCAAATGGTCTACAAGCATGCTATTTCCACCATCGTTCCCGGCCGCGCAGTGACCTTCAGTGCGGGTGCTGGCGACGAAGCTCCCACTGCCTGATCTGCGGTCAGAGTCTGAGACAGGCGCTATGGCGCCTTGCTGCATCCATTGACTGCCAACTCTCCAAAAGCCAGCGCCGCAACCATTCTGGTCGGCGTTGATTTGGGCTTGCCGCATTTCGACAGTGAACTCGAAGAATTGGGTTTGCTTGCGCAGACTGCGGGCATGGTTCCGGTCGCGCGGGTTACCTGCAAGCGGCGGGCGCCCGACGCCGCCTTGTTTGTGGGTTCAGGCAAGGCTGACGAAATCAAACTGCTGGCGACGCAGATGGGTGCCACCGAGGTTCTGTTTGACCAGGCGCTCAGCCCTGGGCAACAGCGCAATCTGGAGCGCCATCTTGGCCTGCCGGTTAACGATCGCACCTTCCTCATTCTGGAAATATTTGCCCAGCGCGCCCGCAGCCATGAGGGCAAATTACAGGTTGAGTTGGCACGCCTGCAATACCTGAGCACGCGTCTCGTGCGGCGCTGGTCTCACCTGGAACGCCAGAGTGGCGGTATCGGCATGCGCGGTGGTCCGGGTGAAGCGCAGATCGAACTTGATCGCCGCATGATCGGTGAGACCATCAAGCGCACCAAGGAGCGCCTTGCCAAGGTCAAGAAGCAGCGCCAGACGCAGCGCCGCCAGCGTGAGCGGCGCGATGCGTTCAATATTTCTTTGATCGGTTACACCAACGCGGGCAAGTCCACTTTGTTCAATGCGCTGGTCAAGGCGCGCACCTATGCCGCAGACCAGTTGTTTGCGACCCTCGACACCACCACCCGCCAGCTCTATCTGGGCGAGGCGGGTCGCTCGGTCTCGCTGTCCGACACCGTCGGATTCATTCGTGACCTGCCGCACGGCCTGGTGGATGCTTTCCAGGCGACGCTGCAAGAAGCCATCGATGCGGACTTGCTGCTGCATGTGGTGGACGCGTCGAACGAGGGCTATGTGGAGCAGATCGCGCAGGTACAGCAGGTGCTGGCCGAAATCGGCGCTGAAGGCATTCCGCAGTTGCTGGTGTTCAACAAGACCGATGCTTTGCCGCCTGAGCAAAGGCCGGTAAAGCTGGTCGATGAATACGAGGTGGACGGTGTGCAGACCCCTCGGGTGTTTGTCAGCGCCAGAAAAATGGAAGGGTTGGCGGAACTGCGGCAGCAGCTTTCTGCTGTGGTGGCGGCATCGATGCCAGCAGTCACCGGGGCTGATGAAGCCCCTGAAAATCACGGGGATGCGTCGTGATTGGGCACAATCGGCGTTCGGCCAATAAAGTGGATGAAATGAAAACTCTTTTTTCGCGGTTTGAGTGGAGCAACCCGTTGCGGGCCTTGCAGCGCATGTTTAATTTAAATGACTCGCGTTGGGGCCGTGGTGAGGACAAGGCAGGCGAGTCTGGTAAGCCAACCGACGGCGCGCCGGAGGTCGAGGCGCCTAAACAGCCGGCGCCCGATCGCCGGCCTGCATCGGCTAGTTCTGGCCCGCCGGATCTGGACGAACTCTGGCGTGATTTCAACCGCAAACTGGGCGGCCTTTTTGGCGGTAAACCGGGTGACGGGCAGGGCGGCGGCTCCGGAGGCTCGGGTGGCTTTCAGCCCGACATGAAAAGTGCGGGTGTAGGCGTCGGCCTGATTCTGGGCGTGCTGGTCCTGATTTGGCTGGGTACCGGTTTCTTCATCGTGCAGGAAGGTCAGCAGGCTGTAATTACCCAATTCGGCCGCTACAACAAGACGGTGGCCGCTGGTTTTCAGTGGCGCCTTCCGTACCCGATTCAGCGCCATGAACTGGTTTTCGTGACCCAAATCCGTTCCGTCGATATCGGCCGTGACACCGTGCTAAAGGCGACCGGCCTCAAAGAGTCGGCCATGTTGACGCAGGATGAAAACATTCTGGACATCAAGTTTGCCGTGCAATACCGCTTGAACGACGCGCGTGCCTTCCTGTTTGAAAGCAAGAACCCGTCGGATGCGGTGGTGCAGGCGGCTGAAACTGCGGTGCGTGAGGTGATTGGCCGCATGAAGATGGACGCAGCGCTGTCGGAAGAGCGCGACCGGATAGCTCCCGAGGTGCGCCGCTTGATGCAGGACATTCTGGACCGCTACAAAGTGGGCATTGAGGTGGTGGGCATCAACTTGCAGCAGGGTGGTGTACGGCCGCCCGAGCAGGTGCAGGCTTCTTTTGACGACGTGCTCAAGGCAGGTCAGGAGCGCGAGCGCGCCAAGAACGAAGCACAGGCCTATGCCAACGATGTGATTCCCCGCGCAGTGGGCTCGGCCTCCCGCCTGAAAGAAGAAGCCGACGCTTACAAGGCCCGCGTGGTGGCGCAGGCCCAAGGTGATGGGCAACGTTTCCGCTCGGTGTTTGCCGAGTACCAGAAGGCACCGCAGGTCACCCGTGACCGCATGTACCTCGACGCGATGCAGCAGATCTACAACAACGTCACCAAGGTGGTGGTGGAGTCCCGTCAGGGCTCAAGCCTCTTGTATTTGCCGTTGGAGAAAATTTTGCAGGCCAGCGGCAATGCGCCGGCTGCCGCTACGGCTGCTTCCAATGTGGCCGATCCTGCTGCCGGGACTCTCGGCGGTGCTGGCATTCCGTTACTGCCTTCGGGCACTAACGCGTCTTCTGACGCACGAACCCGGGACACCGCCCGTACCCGTGAACGTGATGTGCGCTAGGAGTTTTGTATGAACCGTATTGGATTGATTCTTTCGTCGTTGCTGGTGTTGGTTGTTTTGGCCAGTTCAACTTTGTTTGTGGTGGACCAGCGTCAGTTTGGTGTGGTGTATGCCTTGGGTCAGATCAAGGAAGTCATCACCGAGCCGGGCCTGAACATCAAGATGCCACCTCCTTTTCAGAATGTCTCGTACATCGACAAGCGCCTGCTGACGCTGGAAAGCTCGGACTCTGAGCCGATGCTGACGGCGGAAAAGCAGCGCGTGGTGATTGACTGGTTTGTGCGTTGGCGCATTACCGAGCCCAGCGAATACATCCGCAATGTGGGCCTGAATGAGAGCGCCGGTGCCAGCCAGTTGAACCGCGTGGTGCGCAATGCGTTCCAGGAGGAAATCAACAAGCGCACCGTGAAGGAGTTGCTGTCCCTGAAGCGGGAAGCGCTGATGGCGGACGTGAAGGCCGAAGTGCTGGACAAAGTCCGCGGCTCCAAGCCCTGGGGCGTGGATGTGGTGGACGTGCGCATTACCCGCGTGGATTATGTGGAAGCCATCACCGAGTCGGTGTATCGCCGTATGGAAGCCGAGCGCAAGCGGGTTGCCAATGAGTTGCGTTCTACCGGTGCGGCCGAGGGCGAAAAGATCCGTGCCGATGCCGACCGCCAGCGCGAAGTGACGATTGCCAATGCCTACCGTGACGCCCAGAAAATCAAGGGTGAGGGCGACGCGGAAGCAGCCCGCATTTATGGCGAAGCCTTTGGCAAAGACCCTCAGTTTGCGCAGTTCTACCGTAGCCTAGACGCCTACAAGTCGAGCTTCAACAGCAAGAGCGACGTGATGGTGCTCGACCCGGCTTCGAGCGACTTTTTCAAGGTGTTCCGCAATGGCGGCTCGGGCAGCAATGCCGCGCCCGCCAAGAAATAAGCTCGGGCGCGGTTGTGGATAGCGATACCCTGTGGCTCGCGCTAGCCCTGGTGCTGGTGATTGAAGGGCTGTTTCCCTTTATTTCACCGGCCAACTGGCGGCGTATGTTTGCGCAGTTGCTGCAATTGCAGGACGGGCAGATCCGCATGTTTGCCATGGCTAGCATTTCTGTGGGCTTATTGATGATTTGGATGCTGGCACCCTGAAAACTGGCTGCCGGGGCCGGTAAAATCACCGTTTTAACAGCCCCCCACTCACATTCATGTCTGCTTGGGTCCTGCCGGATCACATTGCCGATGTTCTGCCGTCCGAGGCACGCCACATCGAAGAAATACGTCGAGACTTGCTGGACATGGCGCGATGCTATGGCTACGAGCTCGTAATGCCGCCCATGCTGGAGCACCTGGAGTCGCTTTTGTCAGGCACGGGTGAAGCGCTCGATCTGCAAACCTTCAAACTCGTTGACCAGCTTTCGGGCCGCATGATGGGCCTGCGCGCCGACAGTACGCCCCAGGTGGCACGCATTGACGCCCACTTGCTCAATCGTCAGGGCGTGGCACGGCTGTGCTATTGCGGCCCGGTCTTGCATACGCGCCCCGGTGGCCCGCATGCCAGCCGCGAGCCGTTGCAGTTTGGTGCCGAAATTTACGGCCATGCCGGCTTGGAAGCCGACCTCGAAATTTTGACTCTGGCACTTGACGCCCTTCGCGCCGCCGAAGTGGGCGCTTTGACGGTCGATCTGGCTGATGCCCGCATCGTGGGCGCTCTGCTGGATGCGTCTGGTCTGGATGCAGCGCAGCGCCACCGGGTACACGCCGCGCTGGCGGGCAAGGATGCAACCGAGCTGAAGGCGATCACTGTGGGTTGCGAACCTGTGATGGGTGCCGCCATTCAAGGCCTGGTGAATTTATACGGCGGTGTAGATGTCCTCGCCACGGCCCGCGCGCAATTGCCCGACCTGCCCGACGTGGCACTGGCCCTGTCCCAACTGCAGTGGCTTAGTAACCACATTACCAGTGCGTTCCCGGACGTGGCGGTCAGCTTTGACTTGGCCGACTTGCGTGGCTATGCCTATTACACCGGCGCCCGTTTCTCCATTTACGCGCCCAATGCGCGGGACGCGCTGGCGCGCGGTGGTCGTTACGACGCGGTGGGTTCGGTGTTCGGGCGCAAGCGGCCTGCGGTAGGCTTTAGCTTGGATGTCAAAGAACTGGCTACGGCGGCCAAAGTGCGGCCCTTGCGCGCCGCCATCCGTGCGCCTTGGGGTGAAGATGCGCAACTGCGTGCGGCCATTGCCCATTTGCGCCAGCAGGGCGAGACGGTGGTGTGTGTTCTGCCAGGACACGAGAGTGAAGTAGATGAGTTCCAGTGTGACCGTGAGCTGAAAAGCGTGGCGGGCCACTGGGCGGTGATTGCAATTTGAGATTACACGAAATGAATACAACCAAAGGTCGAAATGTAGTGGTCGTCGGTACCCAGTGGGGCGACGAGGGCAAGGGCAAGCTGGTCGATTGGCTGACCGAAAGTGCCCAGGGTGTGGTGCGTTTTCAGGGCGGCCACAACGCCGGCCACACGCTGGTGATCAATGGCGTCAAGACCGCGCTGCACCTGATTCCCAGCGGCATCATGCGCCCCGGCGTGAAGTGCTACATCGGCAATGGCGTGGTCTTGTCAGCGGCCAAGTTGTTTGAAGAAATCGAAGGCTTGGAGAAGGCCGGCGTTGAAGTGCGTTCGCGCCTTCGCGTGAGCGAAGCCTGCCCGCTGATCCTGCCGTTCCACGTGGCGCTGGATCTGGCCCGCGAAGTGGCCCGTGAAAAGGGCGGCAGCGCCAAGATCGGTACCACCGGCCGCGGCATCGGCCCGGCTTACGAAGACAAGATCGCCCGCCGTGCCTTGCGTGTGCAAGACCTCAAGCATCCCGAGCGCTTTGCGTCCAAGCTCCGTGAGTTGCTGGATCTGCACAACCACGTGCTGGCCACCTACCTCGGTTCTGAGTCGTTTGAATTTGGCGAACAACTTAAGCCCTTTATGTCCAACGGTCGCGTGCAGTTTGATGCGGTCTATGCCCAGGCCATGAAGCACGCCGAACTGCTCAAGCCGATGATTGCCGATGTATCGCGCGAGTTGAACGAAGCCAATCTGCATGGTGCCAACCTGCTGTTTGAAGGTGCGCAGGGCACCTTGCTGGACGTGGACCACGGCACCTATCCGTATGTGACCTCCAGCAACTGCGTGGCCGGCAATGCGGCGGCCGGTTCCGGCGTCGGCCCGGGCATGCTGCATTACATCCTGGGCATTACCAAGGCCTATTGCACCCGCGTGGGCGGTGGCCCGTTCCCCACCGAACTCGAATGGGAAAAGGAAGGCACGCCCGGCTACCACATGAGCACCGTGGGCGCTGAAAAGGGCGTAACCACCGGGCGTTCGCGCCGTTGTGGCTGGTTCGATGCAGCACTGCTCAAACGCTCCGCCCAAGTGAACGGCTTGTCCGGCTTGTGCATTACCAAGCTCGACGTGCTGGATGGGCTGAAGGAGTTGAAGCTCTGCACCGGCTATGAAATGGACGGTCAGACGGTCGACATCCTGCCCATGGGCGCCGATGACATCGAGCGTTGCAAGCCGATTTATGAAGTGATCGAAGGTTGGAGCGATAGCACCGTGGGCGTCACCCAATACGACAAGCTGCCGGTGAACGCGCGTCTGTATCTGCAGCGCATTGAGCAGGTGACCGGCGTGCCGATTCACATGGTGTCCACCAGCCCCGACCGTGACCACACCATCATGATGCGTCACCCCTATCTGGCCGACTGAGGCTTTAGCGAATCCCGAAACCACAGGAGCACAAGACGATGTTGACTGAAGACGGCAAGCACCTTTATGTGAGCTACGACGAGTACCACAACCTGATTGAAAAACTGGCCATTAAGGTTTTTCAGTCGGGCTGGGAGTTCGACACCATTTTGTGTCTGGCCCGTGGCGGTATGCGCCCCGGTGACATCCTCTCGCGTGTGTTCGACAAGCCGCTGGCCATCATGTCGACCAGTTCTTACCGCGCCAATGCCGGCCAAACCCAGGACAACCTGGACATTGCCCACTACATCACCACGCCCAAGGGCGAAATCGCGGGGCGCGTGCTGTTGGTGGACGATCTGGCCGACTCTGGTGTGACGCTTAACGCCGTGATTCATCAGTTGAAAAACAACTACAAGCCGATCACCGAACTGCGCAGTGCGGTGATCTGGACTAAGGCGCTGTCCAAGTTCACACCGGACTATTCGGTGGAATTCTTGCCGACCAACCCTTGGATTCACCAGCCTTTTGAAAGCTACGATTCCCTGCGCCCGCAGCAACTGATCGAAAAGTGGAGCGTCTAGGTATTTTTGCCCCCGCGCGCCCCCACTGCGTGTGGGTCGCTGCCCCCCGAGGGGGCGCATTTCCCCTTGGGGCGGCCCGGCGGGGAAATATGGCCCCCACGCTCCCCCACTGCATGTGGGTCGCTGCCCCCCGAGGGGGCTAATTTTTCTTGGGGCGGCCCGGCGAAAACTTGGTGCCCCTAAGTTTCGAGGTTCAGCATGTCCCACTCCATTACCGACCTGATTCACCACGCCTACCAGCCGCCCACCGGGTTTGATGCGCCGCAGCCGGGGGTGTTCAAGGCTTCAACGGTTATTTTTCCCAACGTGGCAGCCATGCGCAGTCGCGAGTGGAAGGACAAGTCGGCCTACACCTACGGTCTGCACGGCACGCCCACCTCGTACCAGTTGGAAGAGCGCATCTGTACGTTGGAAGGCGGCTTGCAGTGCGTGCTGGTTCCCAGCGGTCTGGCGGCGCTGGCCTTGGTGGCGCTGTCGGTCTTGAAGAGTGGCGACGAGGTGCTGTTGCCCGACAACGTGTACGGCCCCAACAAGGCGCTGGCCGAAGGGGAGTTGATGCACTGGGGCATTACGCACCAGTACTACGACCCGATGGATCCGCAGGACCTGGAGGCGCAGATTTCCAGCCGTACCAAACTGGTTTGGCTGGAGGCGGCTGGTTCGGTGTCGCTGGAGTTCCCTGACCTCCTGTCCATGTTGCGCATCTGCAAACAGCGCAAGGTGCTGACCGCGCTCGACAACACCTGGGGCTCCGGTCTGGCCTTCAAACCCTTTGATCTGGTGCCGGGCGAAGAAAACCCGCTGGGTGTCGACATTTCTGCCCATGCCCTGACCAAATACCCCAGCGGCGGCGGCGACGTGCTGATGGGCAGCGTGACGACCCGCGACTCGGCTTTGCATTTGCGCATCAAGCTCACGCATATGCGCTTGGGCCTGGGTGTGGGCATGAACGACGTGGAAGCTATTTTGCGCGCGCTGCCCAGCATCGCGCTGCGCTACCGCGCCCATGACGAAGCGACGCGCGCCCTGGCTCTGTGGGCCGATACGCAGCCCGAGTTTGTGCAGGTACTGCATCCTTCCATGCCCGGGTCCCCCGGTCATGCGCATTGGAAACAGGTGTGTGTGAACGGCATTGGCGGCGCGGCAGGCCTGTTCAGCGTGATGCTGGACGAGCGCTTCAGCAGAGACCAGACCGACGCGTTCTGCGATGCCCTCAAACTCTTCAAGCTCGGCTATAGCTGGGGCGGCCCCATGAGCCTGGTGGTTCCGTATGCGCTGGAAGAGATGCGCAGCGGTTGGCCGGCGCATCTGGAGAAGGGCACCTTGGTGCGTTTTTCCGTGGGCCTGGAAGACGTAAAGGACTTGCAGGACGATATAGCGCAGGCGTTGCGCGTGCTGCGATAGCGCCCAACAGCGGGAGTGTGGACTTTTGCGCGCACCATAGCGTGCGTCCTCGGTACTTTCCTGAGTAGGCAGGCCGCCTTAGTCCGGTTACGCTGGGCCCATGAGTTCAAAGCCCCAGTACGAAGCGCCGCCGCCCTATGTACCTCCACCGTCGGAGGCCCCCACCAAGACCATCAATCCGCTAGGATTTTCAGCTCCGCTGGGCTGGCTGCGTTCCGGTTGGGACGACATGCGGGCGGAGCCGGCCATCAGTGCGTTTTATGGGGTGGCCTTCTGGCTGATGGCGGTCGTTCTGGGAGCCGTATTTCGCAACAGCCCCGAATACACCATGAGCATTGCGTCAGGCTGCTTGCTGGTAGGTCCGTTTTTGGCCATGGGGCTCTATGAAGTAAGCCGTCGCCGCGAAGCGGGGCTGACGCCCGATCTGATGTCCTCAGCGACCTGCTGGAAGAGCCACATCCGCAGCATGGGCATGCTCGTACTGGTGCTGATTGTGATGGAGCTACTGTGGGGGCGGGCTTCACTGGTCGTGTTTGCGGTGTTCTTCAACACCGGCATGCCGTCCACCAGCGGCGTAATGGAAGCGGTCTTCAACCCGCAAAACTTGGAGTTTGTGGTGGCCTATGCCGTGGTGGGGGGCGGGTTTGCGATGCTGGTGTATGCCCTTTCAGCCGTATCGATTCCGATGATTCTGGACCGCGATACCGATGCCATTTCGGCGGCCATTACCAGCCTGGAGGTGCTGTTCCACAACACCGCGGTCATGCTGTTTTGGGGTGCCCTGATTGCAGCGCTGGTTGGTTTGTCGTTGATGCTGCCATGGGGCGTGGGCTTGTTGGTGACCGGGCCCTTGCTGGGCCACGGTAGCTGGCATGCCTACCGTGGTGCGGTTCGCTGGCCGCAGGATGTTACAGTGCCATGAATTAACGAAAGCACACCTTGGCAACTCCCAATTACGGTTACGAAAAACGTCAGAAAGAACTGGCGAAAAAGAAAAAGAAAGAAGAGAAACTCAAAGCCAAGGCGGAACGCAAAACCGGTGACGGTGTAGCCGACAATGCCACCGAGCAAGACGGCGACACCGTGGACGCGACTCCCGCGTCCGACGCCACTTCCTGACCCACTCCCCATTTCCGTTACTTCAGGCGCAGCAGCTTCTTGATCGGTGGCCACAGCGTTTGCAGAATGATCGGGTGCGCCTTGGCCACCGGGTGGATGCGGTCCGCCTGAAACCATTGGCTGGCGTCTGGCACATCGGCAATTCCTTTGAGCATGAAGGGCACCAGTTCGGCCTGATTCGCTTTGGCAACCGCCGCAAACATGTCGGCAAACTGGCGTGTGTAGGCCGGGCCGTAATTGGGCGGCACCTGCATACCCACCAGCAAGACTTTGGCACCGGCGGAGCGACCGGCTTCTGCCATGGCTTGCAGGTTGTCTTGTGTCATGGCGATGGGCAATCCCCGCAGCGCATCGTTGCCGCCGAGTTCAATCACCAGCACCTGCGGTTTGTGTTGCGAAAGCAGTGCAGGCAAGCGACTGCGTCCGCCCGAGCTGGTGTCACCGCTAATACTGGCGTTGACCACCTTGACCGAGGGTGCTTCCTTTTGCAGGCGCGCCTCCAGCAGGGCGACCCAACCCTGACCCCGTTGCAGCCCGTATTCAGCGCTGAGCGAGTCTCCCAGGACCAGCAATGTGGGCGAAGCGGGGGCTTGGGTAGCCTGTGCCAGCGCTACGCTTGACCCCGCAAAAAATGCCGTTAACACGAGCACGCTACAGTGTCGACGAACCAGCGAGAGTTTCATGTCAGATCCCATTATTTCCGTAGAGCACATTTTCAAGGCAGTGACCGATTCCACGGGCACGCTGGAGATTCTTGCCGATATCGACTTCGCGCTGCAGGCGCAAGAAACCGTGTCCATTGTCGGCGCTTCGGGCTCCGGCAAGAGCACCTTGCTGTCGATCATGGCCGGCCTCGACACCCCCACCAGCGGCACCGTGCGCTTGGCAGGTGAAGACCTGTTTGCGCTGGACGAAGACGAGCGGGCGGCCGTGCGTGCCCGCAAGCTGGGTTTTGTGTTTCAGAGCTTTCAACTGCTGGGCAATCTCACGGCCTTAGAAAACGTCATGCTTCCGCTGGAACTGGAGGGCCGTCGCGATGCCCGCAAGGCCGCTACCGAAATGCTGGCGCGCGTGGGCCTTTCCCAGCGTCTGAATGCCTATCCCAAAGTATTGAGTGGTGGCGAGCAACAGCGGGTTGCGCTGGCGCGGGCCTTCGTCGTGCACCCAGCGGTGTTGCTGGCAGACGAGCCCACCGGCAGCCTGGACTTTGCCACAGGCGAGAAGATCATGGAGTTGATGTTTGACCTGAACCGCGAACAGGGCACCACGCTGATTCTGGTCACGCACGACCGGGGCATTGCCTCGCGCTGCAAACGCAGCATCACCATCGAAGCGGGACGCGTTGCACCGTCGGTGTCAGTGTCCGTCTGAAGCACCGGATTGGGCGTGGCGCGCCTGCGTGTCCGCATCGAGCAAAGCGCGAATCTGGCTCAGCAAAGGATGCGCGCCCATGTACTTTTTCCCGTAGCCCAGGTTGAACGCGTAATCAAAATCGGGTGGGTTCTGGCCCTGGTTGTGCTGAAGAATTGTCTCCAGTTTGTCCAGACCCTTCACCACGCGGGCCTCGGGGCTGGAAGCGTTTTCGTAGTCTTCCCACAGAGCCATAAAGTCAGCGGACAGGTCGGCGGGCAAGCTTTGCATCAGGGTCAGCAGGTCGGCGCGCTCTTGCGCTGACTTGTGCGGGGTGTGTTGCTGGTCTACCGCCGGAATATCCCCGCTGAGCGCTTCGCCCAGATCGTGAATCACGCAGAGCTTGAGCATGCGCGTGAAATCCAGACCCTGAAACTGCGACTCAAACACCATGGCCAGCAGGCACAGGCGCCAAGTGTGCTCGGCCGTGCTTTCCTGTCGGCCGCTGGCCGTGTGGGCGCTGCGCAGCACGCTCTTGAGGCGCTCAGCCTCGCGCAAAAAGGTTAGGCATCCTTGTAAGTGAGCGGGGTTCATGCGCGCATTGTGGCAGCCCGAAACCGCTGGCCGGCGCTGCGTCGATAATCACCCCATGTCTTCTCCCAAAGTTTTATTCGGCTTTCATGCCGTGGGCGTGCGCCTCAAAACAGCGCCGCAATCCATCGTCGAGATTTATTACGAGCCGACCCGCCGCGATGCGCGGATGCGGCAGTTCTTGGAGAAGGTGGCCGAGAGTGGCGTGCGGCTGATTGAGGCCGACGGCATGCGCCTTGCCAAGCTGGCGGGTAGCCATGGCCACCAGGGTGTGGCCGCCCGCGTGCAGGAAATCAAGCAGGTGCACTCGCTGGACGAACTGCTGGAAAACCTGGAAGCCGCCAACGCCGAGCTGCCACTGGCCGAGCGCACGCAGCCCTTGATTCTGGTGCTGGACGGTGTCACCGATCCGCACAACCTGGGCGCCTGCCTGCGCGTGGCCGATGGTGCCGGAGCCCACGCCGTGATTGCGCCCAAGGACCATGCGGCCGGCATCAACGCTACGGTGGCCAAGGTGGCCAGCGGCGCGGCAGAGACGGTGCCGTACTTCATGGTGACCAACTTGGCCCGCACGCTGAATGAGTTGAAAGAACGCAATATCTGGATCATTGGAACCAGTGACGCCGCCACCCACACGCTGTACCAGGCCGACCTGAAAGGGGCGGTGGCTCTGGTGCTGGGTGCCGAGGGCGATGGCATGCGCCAGCTCACCGCCAAGACCTGCGATCAACTGGTCAGCATTCCGATGCTGGGCGCGGTGGAGAGCCTGAATGTGTCGGTGGCCAGCGGCGTTTGCCTGTACGAAGCGGTGCGCCAGCGCAGCGCGGCGGCACCGCGCTAAGCCCAGCAGGCTGCACCCCACCGCCTTTCTTAAACCCAACCGAGTGCGCCCAGAAGGGCACCGGCGGCCAGCAGCCACAGCATGTGAATGCGGGTGCGCCATACCAGCAGCGTGACCGCGGCGGTTAGCAGCCAGAGGCGCCAGCTTTCCGCAGCGCTGCCCAGGTTGGCGCACAGAATCCAGCCGGTCGAGGCCAGCAAGCCGATGACGACCGGTGCCATTCCGGTTTTGAAGGCGCGCACCGCCAGCAACTCGCGGTTGCGATGCGCCCAGCGTGACGCCACAAAGGTGAGCGTGGTGCTGGGCACCAGAATGCCCACCATACTCAGCAGAGCGCCCATCAGCCCCAGTGGCCAGGTTGCCATGCCGGCAGACGCACCGCCCGCAGCGTTTACGCCCACGTACCAGCCCAGCAACGCGATAAATAGCAAGTTGGGGCCAGGGGCGGCTTGGCTTAAGGCAATGCTGGCAGTGAATTGGTGGTCTGTCAGCCAGTGCTGCTCGTCCACCAGGTAGCGATGCATATCCGGCGCGGTGGTGATGGCGCCGCCAATCGCCAGCAGCGAGAGGGCCATGAAATGCACCAGCAGACTCAGCCAATCGGCGAGCGTAAAGCTCAGGCTCATGGTGCGCCTCCGTGAGCGGCGCGGTGGTGAATCCGCACAATGGCGCGGTAGGCCAGCACGCAGGCCACGCCACCAATGCCAAACAGCACCCACGCCAGCGGCCAGCGCAGTACGCCGATCGCCACAAAACTGGCCGCCGCAAACAGCCAGCAAATGCGTACGCCCAGCGGGTTCTGTTTCAAGGCGGACAATAGTTTCAGCCCGGTCGCGGTAATCAGTCCGGCCGAAACGGCCCCCATGCCACGCAGGGCCGCCTGCACCGGCGCCAGGTCCGAGACACCGGAAAAAGCAGCCACCAGCGCCAGCACAATCATCAGCGGGAAGGTCAGCATACCGGCGAGCGCCGCCAGCGCGCCAGGAATGCCAAAGTAGCGGTCACCAATCATCAGCGACAGGTTCACCACGTTGGGGCCCGGCAGGATTTGCGCCACTGCCCATTCCTCGACAAATTCCTCGCGGGTGAGCCACTGCTTTTTTTCGACCATTTCGCGCTGCACCACAGCCACCACGCCGCCAAAGCCTTGCAGCGCCAGCCGCGAGAAGGACCAGAACAGATCGGACCGCGAAGTGGGACGGTTCGGCGCCTTCATGGGGTGGCACTCAGCTCCTGGCAAACCCAGTGCCTTACCTCGGCCGAGGTGCAAAGTTGCAGGTGCCCATGGCCGTCAAACACGCGGGGCACCACGCCGGGCAGCGTTTGCGCGCGCTGGGGAAACACGATGTTGTCTTGGGGCGAGATGCCAATGCGGAACTTGCAGCGTAGCGCTTCAGTCTCGGTGGCGGCCAGTTCGGCAAGCCAGTCGCTGTGCCAGGCCATTTGCTGCGTGTTGGGCAGGGCGGCCCATCGGGGCACGCGGGTGCCGGCGTGCGGCGTGCCGAGCGTGATGACGCGCGTCGCAAAAGATGAATCAAAGCGGCGCATCCAAGCCCGCACCGCCAAACCGCCCATGCTGTGCGCGACCAATGCCACATTTTGCTGCCCGGTGGCGGCACGCAGGGCCTGCACGGCGCGTTCCACCTGAACGGCATAGTCATCAATCGAGGTAAACGGTGGCTCCAGATTGATTGCCAGCACCGTGTGACCCTGCGCACGCAGCGCCGGTACCAGGGAATCCCAGACCCGGTAGTTGCAGACGAACCCGTGCACCAGCAGCACCGGAATGCGTTCAGCGTTAACGGTGTGGCGGGCAACTTGCGGTGCCGCAAAGGCCCAGGGTTGGCGCAGCATGAAGATACGCGTTGAGGCGACACATTCGCCCGCCAGTGCGCGCCACCACGATGCGGCACTTTCACCGGGACGCGAGACGATGAAGCTGTAGAGGACGGTGCCCAGCGACATGAGCAGCGGCAGGCTTAAAGCCCACAGCAGAGTCAGCGCAAGTGAGCCTTCCGACAGCCAATACCCCAGCACCGCGCCCAACGCCATTTGCGAGGTGAGGGTGAAGCGGAGCAGGCGGGCTTGCAAGGGCGTTCCAGTAGGGGCAATGGAGGGGCGGAAAGGGTGCGTTTCCGGTGGGCAGTATAGGGGTTTGCCTAGGCGCATCGCCCCGGCCACCCGCCACAATGTTCCGGTTACCGAGCCACAGGGAAAGACGCGAATATGAACGAAGAACAGCAGCGACTGGCAGCCGTGCAGGCCGGGGAGGAATGGCAGCGCTGGGGGCCCTATTTGTCCGAGCGTTCCTGGGGCACGGTGCGCGAAGACTATAGCCCCGACGGTGAGGCCTGGGGCTATCTGACCCATGACATGGCCCGCAGCAAAGCCTATCGCTGGGGGGAGGACGGGCTGGCCGGCATTTGCGACCGCTACCAGTTGTTGTGTTTTTCGCTGGCGCTCTGGAACGGCCGTGACCCGATTCTCAAGGAGCGCGCCTTTGGCCTCAGCTCCACCGAGGGCAACCACGGCGAGGACGTCAAGGAGTACTACTTCTACCTCGACAGCACGCCCACCCACAGCTACATGAAGTACCTGTACAAGTACCCGCAGGGCGCCTACCCGTACCAGCAACTGCTGGAGGAAAACGCGCGGCGGGCCGGGCAGGGGGCGGAGTTTGAGTTGCTGGACACCGGCATCTTTGACGAAGACCGGTACTTTGATGTGTTCGTGGAGGTGGCCAAGGCCGGGCCCAACGACCTGTGCATTCGCATTGAAGCCTTTAACCGCGGGCCTGAGGCCGCCGAGTTGCACCTGCTGCCGCACCTGTGGTTTCGCAACATCTGGGCCTGGGGCAGCTCCAAGCTGCGCGAGCCCGTGATTCAGGCCGGTGCGCAGGGCAAGCAGTTTGTCTGCCTGCAAGCCGACGACACCGATGCCGACGGGCTGGACAACCTGCCGCAAGCCTACAAGCTGGGGCCTCGCTGGCTGTATGGCGATGCCGATGGTGTGCCGCTGTTTACCGATAACGAAACCAACAGCCAGCGTCTCTATGACGTACCGGCGGACGCAGCGCCGCGCTTCACCAAAGACGCCTTTCACCGGCATGTGGTGGGTGGCGAAGCCAGCACCAACCCGGCCTTGAGCGGCACCAAGGCCTGCTTGCATTACCGGCGCAACGTGGCCGCCGGGGGCTCGACCGTGGTAACGCTGCGCCTGACGGATCGGGCGCAACGCGCGCCGCTACAAGACATCGAAGCCACGGTGCGCACGCGCAAGCAGGAGGCCGATGCGTTTTATGCCGGCATTCACCCTCCGGGTGCCAGTGAGGATGAAAAACGCATTCAGCGCCAGGCCTTTGCGGGAATGATGTGGACCAAGCAGAACTACATTTTTGATGTGGACAAATGGCTGCAGGGCGACAACCCGCACAGCCCGCCACCTCCGCACCGCGGTGAGGTCCGTAACAAGCACTGGCGGCACCTCAACTCCATGCGCGTGCTGTCCATGCCCGACAAATGGGAGTACCCGTGGTTTGCCGCCTGGGACCTGGCCTTTCACACGGTGGCGATTGCGCTGATTGACGCGCCGTTTGCCAAAGACCAGTTGCAGGTGATGCTGTTCGAGCAGTTTCAGCACCCCAACGGCCAGATTCCGGCCTACGAGTGGGAGTTTTCGGACCTGAACCCGCCGGTGCATGCCTGGGCGGTCTGGCGGGTTTACAACATGGACCGCATCCGCTCCGGCACGCCCGACCGGGCCTTTCTGGAGCGCTGCTTTCACAAACTGCTGATCAACTTTGCCTGGTGGATTAACAAGGTGGACAGCAGCGGCAACAACATTTTTGAGGGCGGCTTTCTGGGGCTGGACAACATTACGCTGTTTGACCGCTCCAAAAAGCTGCCGGGTGGCGCGGTGCTGGAGCAGTCCGACGCCACCGGCTGGATGGGCTTTTTTTGCCTGAACATGATGCGCATTGCCTTGGAACTAGCCAAAGAAAACAAGACCTACGAGGGGCTGGCCACCAAGTTCCTGCAGCACTTTGTGTATGTGGCCGCCGCCATGAAGCACATGGGCGGGCGCGACTACAACCTGTGGGACGAGCAGGACGGCTTTTTTTACGACGTGCTGCGCTACCCGGACGGGCACTTCGAGAAACTGCGGGTGCGCTCGCTGGTGGGCTTGATTCCGCTGTACGCGGTGGAGCGGCTGGAAACCGAATGGACCGCACAGTTTCCGGAGTTCACCAGCAGCCTGAACTGGTTTCTGGCCAACCGGCCCGGGCTGGTCAAGCAGTGCGTCACCCGCATTCGGGGCGAGCGGGGCGACACGCTGGCGCTGTCTATCGTCAATCGCGAACAGTTACTGCGCATGCTGCAAACCCTGTGCGACCCGGAAGAGTTTTTGTCGGAGTTCGGCTTGCGCAGCCTGTCGCGCAGGCACCAGGCTGCGCCCTTTGTACTGGGCTCTAACCGGGTCAGCTACGAGCCGGGTGAGGCGGTTTCCAAAATCAAGGGCGGCAACTCCAATTGGCGTGGCCCGATCTGGTTCCCCACCGCCTTTCTCATGATTGAGTCATTGCGCAAACTGGCCAAGGCTTATGGAGACGATGTGTCGGTGCTGGACAGCGCCGGCCAGCGCTGGACGATTGGTGACATTGCACGCACCCACGCCGAACGCCTGATTGCCGTATTTGCCCGTGACGCCCAAGGGTTGCGGCCCCAGAACGGTGCCATCGACAAGTTCCAGCACGACCCGCACTGGCGCGACTATCTGCATTTCCATGAGTACTTTCATGGCGAAACCGGCGTCGGCTTGGGCGCTGCGCACCAGACCGGTTGGACCGGGCTGATAGCGTCACTGATTGATGAGTGGCGGGGGCGTTGAAGGATGAGGCGCTTGGTGGGACGACTTGTGAAGCAGGGCCTGCTGTGGCTTAAGCGTAGGCGTAGTCGCCACTGTCTACAGACCACAAGCTGTCTGCCTGCCGTGCGAAATGCGGAAAGTGGTCGTTGTGGGCATGCCGCATAGCAAGGAGCGCCGCGATCACGGCACCGGGGAGCGCTTCCGGCGTAGCACCGTCATCCTCGTGCAAAAGTTCTTGCACCACTTCACTGAACTCCGCGTGCCCCCAAAACAGCCTTAGTTTCTTGGCGATTTCTGGGTAGGAATTCCGGATGATTTCAAAACTTTGGTTCACCGCACTCATGGCCTAGCGCTCCGACGTATGTGAATGGCTGCACCGGGAAAAGTGCATCACCCCCTATTCTTGTTCGTTTTTAGCAAATATCAAACAAGCCGAAAAAGTGAAACGGAGGTTTCAATTGGCTTGCACCCATGGTCTGCATTGGGCAGGGGGCTGTTTTGCAAGGCTCGCGCCAGCATTCCGTTCGACAATACCGAGTTACATACCGGTTACATATCAACGAGGTGGTGAAAGCATGAGCAACGTACACGAAGATCAACTACTCCAGGCCTATATCCAGCGCCAGGAACTGGCCGAACAGATGCTGCCGATGATCGGCAGGCTGTATCGCAACAACGGCATCCTGATGCGTATCTACGGACGCGCCATCAACAACGTGACCACCGTCGACATCCTCAAGACGCACCGTTTTGCACGCCAGTACACGGGCGAAGAGCTCTCCATCCAGCACAGCTTCCAGTTGGTGGAAGCCATGGAAGCCCTGCAACTGGCTCCGGCAAAACTGGACCTGGGACGCCTGACCAACCAATGGCGCGCTGAAGGCAATGGCGTTTCAGCCGCTGATTTCCTGCGCAAGGAACTGGCTCCCATCGTGGGCCAACCCGAGACGCTGCTGAAAGAGCCGCGCGACATCGTGCTGTACGGCTTTGGTCGCATTGGCCGCCTGCTGGCACGCCTGCTGATCGAGCGCACCGGCAAGGGCAACAAAATGCGCCTGCGCGCCATTGTGGTTCGCAAGGGCAAGGGCAACGACCTGGAAAAACGCGCGGCCCTGCTGCGCCGTGACTCCGTGCACGGCCCATTCAATGGCTCCATCGTGGTGGACAACGAGAACTGCGGCATCGTTGCCAATGGCGTGTTCATCAAGGTGATTTACGGTGACGGTCCGGACAAGATCGACTACACCTCCATGGGCATCAACAATGCCATCGTGATCGACAACACCGGTTCCTGGCGTGATGAAGCCGGCCTGTCGCTGCACCTGCAAAGCCCGGGCGTGTCCCGCGTTCTGCTGACCGCGCCTGGAAAGGGCTCGCTGAAGAACATCGTGTACGGCATCAATAGCGGCGACGTGGCCGATGACGACAAGATCGTGACCGCTGCCAGCTGCACCACCAATGCCATCGTGCCGGTGCTCAAGGCGATCAGCGACAAGTTTGGCGTCGAACACGGCCACGTGGAAACCGTGCACTCCTTCACCAACGACCAGAACCTGATCGACAACTACCACAAGGCCGAGCGCCGCGGCCGCAGCGCGCCGCTCAACATGGTGATTACCGAGACCGGTGCCGCCAAGGCGGTGGCCAAGGCACTGCCCGAGCTGGCCGGCAAACTCACTGGCAATGCCATCCGCGTGCCCACCCCCAACGTGAGCATGGCCATCTTGAACCTGACGCTGGGTGCCGAGACCACCAAGGAAGAGCTCAACGCCTACATGCGCGGCTGTGCTCTGAGCCCTGAGTTCCAGGAGCAGATTGACTACAGCAACTCAACCGAAATCGTTTCCAGCGACCTGGTGGGCTCGCGCCACGCCGGCGTGGTGGATGCGCCTGCCACGATTGCCAACGGCCGCAACGTGGTGCTGTATGTCTGGTACGACAACGAGTTTGGTTACAGCTGCCAAGTGGTGCGTCTGGCGCAGCAAATGGCCGGCATTCAGTTCGCATCGTTCCCGGCTTAAAGTATTTCTTTAACCGGTCGATAGGCTGCTGAGCTGACGCTCGGCAGCCTATTTTTTTAGCAGCGCGCCAATCTGCGCATCCTTGTCCTGCCAGAGCTGCTGGGCCCAGGCTGAAAAAGCTTCGCGCAGTGCCGGGTCGGTGCTGTAGTCACCGGCCAGTAAATGCGCCGGAATCGGCAGGCTGCGCACCCGCACGATCACGCGCCGCATATTGCCGCACAGGAAGCTGGAAAAGTGCGGAATGCCATCGGGGTAGACGATGGTCACATCCAGAATCGCCTGAAACTTGTTGCCCATGGCATTGATCGCCAGTGCCACGCCGCCGGCTTTGGGTTTGAGCAGGTGCCGGTAGGGCGACTGCTGGCGCGTGTGTTTGGCGGCCGTAAAGCGCGTGCCTTCCATGAAGTTCGTGACGCTGGTGGGAATCAGGGTGAACTTGGCGCAGGCGCGGCGCGTCGCCTCCTGGTCCTTGGCGCGCATGTCGGGATGCTTTTTGAGATAAGCCTCGCTGTGGCGGCGCATAAACGGAAAGTCCAGTGCCCACCAGGCCAGCCCCATGACCGGCACCCAGATCAGTTGCTGCTTGATAAAGAACTTGAGCAGGGGTATGCGCCGGTTCAGCAGGTGCTGCAGCACAAAAATATCGGCGGCGCATTGGTGGTTGGCGTTCACCAGATACCACTGGTCGGGTGCCAGCCCCTCCATGCCCTGCACATCCCATTCGGTGCGCTGGGTCAGCGCCATCCAGCCGCTGTTGCAGGCAATCCAGGCTTCGGCAATGCCGACGCAGACGGGGTCGAGTGCCAGCCGCACCGCGCGCAGGGGCAACACCAGCTTGAAGGCGGCACACACCAGCAGCAGCGGAACCCAGAACAGGATGTTGGCGATCAACAGCGCGGTGGCAATGAGCCCCCGCAGCGGTGCCGGCAGCCAGAACAGCATGGCCTTATTTCAGGCTGCCCGACAGGAACTGGGCCAAGCGCTCGCTCTTGGGGTTGGCCAGCACAGTGGCGGGGTTGCCTTCTTCTTCGATCAGGCCCTTGTGCAAAAAGATCAGGTGGTTGGCCACCTCGCGGGCAAAGCCCATTTCGTGGGTCACCACCACCATGGTGCGGCCTTCCTGCGCCAGCGTCTTCATCACCTTGAGCACTTCGGACACCAGTTCGGGGTCGAGTGCGCTGGTCGGTTCGTCAAACAGCATGACCTCGGGCTCCACCGCCAGCGCGCGGGCAATCGCCACGCGCTGCTGCTGACCGCCGCTCATGTGGGCGGGGTAGCGGTCTTCCACGTTGGAGAGCCCCACCTTGGCGAGGTATTTGCGCGCCGTTTCCACGGCCTGGTCCTTGGGCACGCCCAGGATGTGCACCGGGGTTTCGATGATGTTTTGCAACACCGTCATGTGCGCCCACAGGTTGAAGTGCTGGAACACCATGGCCAGCTTGGTGCGCAGGCGCTGCAGTTGTTTGGGGTCGGCGGCTTCCAGGTCGCCTCCCTTGCCCTTAACCAGCAACAACTTTTCGCCGGCCACTTCAATGCGGCCCTGGTTGGGCTTTTCGAGCAGGTTGATGCAGCGCAGGAAGGTGCTTTTGCCCGAACCCGAACTGCCGATGATGCTGATCACATCGCCGGCATGGGCGGTCAGCGAAACGCCCTTCAGCACTTCATTGGGGCCGAAGTTCTTGTGGATGTTCTCAACCTGGAGTTTGAGGGTGGTGGCTGGGGTCATGGTCGGGCGGCTCGGTTGAAAAGGTGCAAGCTGGTGCGTTAGTCGCCCAGCAGGGGGCCGGTTCTAAAGGCATGGGCGCCGGCAATCTTGCCCAGCTCACAGCCGGCGGTGACGTAGCGGTCGCGAATGCGGGCGTAAAACACGCCATCCACACCGGCGCGCACCGACTGGACGGTGCCTTCGATGGGGTTGATCACCTCGGCCACCAGATCGCCAGTACGCAGCGTGCTGCCGGGCTCCACGGCAAAGGTCACCACGCCGGGAGCGGCTGCGCGCAGGGTTTCCGACCCGGCCAGCGGCGTGGGCTGGCACAGCGGTGCGGGCACGGCGGGCTGGTTGCCGGTTTGCAGCACACCGATGTGTTCCAGAAATCCAAAAATGGCGCGCGCGTCTTGTTGGGCAAACGCGTGCGTGACGTCGAGTTCACCCCGCAATTCAATGGTGGTGGTGCAGCAGCCCTGGGGAAGCGGGTGCGTTATGCCTTGCGCCTTGAGCGCCTCGGCCAGACGCCACCAGACGCCGGACAGGCATTCGTCAATCGGCCCGCCACCGGAATCCTTGGCCAGCAAAATCGCCCGGCTGCCCATGAAATGCGCAATCGGGGCCAGCGTGGGCCAGCAACTTTCCTCGCAGTAAAAGTGCATCACACCTTCGCAGTCGCAGTGCAGGTCGAGCACGATGTCGGCATCAAAGGCCAGACTGAGCAGCGTCTTGCGCAGGCTTTGCAACTCGGTTTGCGGTGCCCAGGCAGCCAGGTAGTCGGCCATGGCCTGGCGTACCAGCGCCACGTTGGCAGCGCCATCGGGCCCCATCTTGTCCTGCACCACCGGCAACACGGCCTTGGCAAAGTCGGGGTAGTGGCGGTTGAAGTTCTCGGACGTGTCCAACTCAAAGCGGCCCATGGGTTTGTGGTCCACGCGCTGGGCCAGTCCGATGGGGTTGCTCACCGGCACCAGCACAATTTCGCCCGCCACCTGACCCGCTGCCTCGGCTGCTTCGAGCAGCGGGCGCAGGTGAAAACTTGCCAGCATGCCCGGCAGCTCCTCGGCATGCAGGCTGGCCTGGATGTAAATCTTCTTGCCGGCTCCGGCTGTTCCGAAGTGAAAACTGGTGAGGGTTTTGTGGCTGCCCAGGCTGGGCGACAACAAGGCGTGGTCTATGCGTTGCATGGCAATCAGTGGCGGCGCGGAGCCAGGTAGGCCAGGAAGTGCTTCTCGGCCACCCGGAACACCCCAATCAGGGCAAACGTGGTGATCAGGTAAATCACCGCAGCGGCAATGTAGGCCTCGAAGGGCAGGTAGTAATCGGAATAGACGCGGCTGGCGGCGGCGGTGACGTCCAGCATGCTGGGTACGGCGCTGGCCAGGCTGGTGCTTTGCAGCATCATGACCACTTCGTTGCTGTAGGCGGGCAGGGTGCGGCGCATGGCGCTGGGCAACACCACCCGCCACATAACCTGGATTCGGCTCATGCCAAAGGCCTGCGCGGCTTCAATTTCACCGGCATTGGTTTCGCGGATGGCACCGGCCAGCATTTCGGCGGTGTAGCCGGCGGTATTCAGCCCGAAGGCCAGCAGCGCGCAAAAGAACGGCTCTTTAAAGTGCGTCCAGGGCCAGACGTCATCCCAGCGCGCCTGAATCCATTCGAGCTGGCCCAGGCCGTAATAAATCAGGTACACCTGAATCAGCAGCGGCGTGCCGCGCACGACGTAGGTATAGGCACCCACGATCCAGCGCAACGGTGCCCAGGGGCCGGTGAGGGCCAGCGCAAAAATCAGCGCCAGCACCGCGCCAATACCCAGCGAGGAAAACAGCAGGCCGAGCGTGGTCAGAATGCCATTGCCATACAGCGCCAGGTTTTGCGGCTCAAAAATGACCGACCACTTCATAGCGCACCCCGCTTCACGCCCATGCTGTAGCGCTCGTTTACCTTGCGCAGCGCATACAGAGAGACCGAGGTGTAAATCAGGAACAGGGCACCGGTGAACATAAAGAAGGCAAACGGTGAGCGGGTGGCTGCGCTGGCCTGCTTGGCCAGGTAGGTCATTTCTTTCAGGCCGATCAGGCTGACCAGCGCCGTGGCCTTGATCAGGACCAGCCAGTTATTGGTAAAGCTGGGCAGGGCGTAACGCACCATCTGGGGTGCGGTAATGCGAATAAAGGTTTGAACCCGGCCCATGCCAAAGGCCCAGGCGGCCTCCATCTGGCCCTTGGGAATCGAGAGAATGGCACCACGGAACGACTCCGTCATGTAGGCACCGTAAATGAAACCGATGGTGAGCACCCCGGCGGCAAAGGGGTTGATATCGACCGAGGCTTTGCTGCCCATGAGCTCCAGCAAATGGTTCAGCCCGATGGTTCCGCCGTAAAACACCAGCAGCATGACCACCAGATCGGGGATGCCGCGAATCACGGTGGTGTACACCGTGGCAATCGCAACCAGCATGCGGTTGCCGGAGAGTTTGGCCGCCGCACCCAGCAGACCCAGCACGATAGACACCAGCAGCGCAGCCAGTGACACACCGACGGTGAGCACCGAGCCCTGCAAAATTGCAACGTAATAGGCGTTCATGGGTGGGCAGATGAAAGCATAAAGAACGACAGCGCGCTGGTTTGGCGCGCTGTCGTTAGTGAGGCCGGCTGATTACTCGCCGTAAACGTCGATGTTGTACTTGGCAAAGTACTTGTCGTTCAGGGTCTTGTAGGTGCCGTTGCCACGGATTGCCTTGATGGCTTCGTTCAACTCGCCCTTGAGCTTGTCTTCACCCTTGCGCAGTGCAATGCCAGCGCCGTAACCGAAGTACTTCGGATCCTTCAGGTCCGCGCCCACCAGGGTGTATTTTTCGCCTTCGGGCTTGGAGAGGAAACCACCGGTAACTTCCATGTAATCAGCCACGGTGCCGTCCAGACGGCCGGACTTGATGTCCAGGTAGACCTGGTCTTGCGCTTCGTAGGAGTTGACCACCACACCGGCGGGCTTGAGGTCACCCATGGCGTATTTTTCTTGCGTGCTGCCCTTTAGAACACCGATTTTCTTGCCCTTGATGGAGGCCACGTCGGTGAACTTGACGGTCTTCTTCAGCACGATGCGGCTGGGGGTGTTGTAGTACTTGTCGGTGAAGTCGACTTCCTTCATGCGCTCATCGGTGATGGACATGGAGGAGATGATGACGTCGTACTTCTTGGCGTTCAGGCCGGGGATCATGCTGTCCCAGACTTGTTCGACAAATTCGCACTTGCGCTTGATCTGCTCGCACAGGGCGTTGGCAATGTCCACGTCAAAGCCGGTGGGCTTGCCGTCGGCGGTCTTGAAGGTGAAGGGCTCATAGGTCGGGTCAATCGCGACCTTGAGAGGAGCAGCTTCAGCGGCGGGCGCAGAAGCTACAGGGGCTGCTGCGGGTGCAGCAGGAGCGGCGGCTTCTTCTTTTTTGCCGCAAGCAACGAGGACGGAGGCAGCAGCCAGTGTCAAAAGCAGTTTCTTCATTGAGTTTCCTTTTGTGTACCCGCAGTCGCCTGCGGCGAAGGTTAATTGGATTGGAAATTTGATTCTACGGGCCAAACCACGCAATTTTGGTGCCTGCCGGATCTAAGCTCTCGGGGTTTACACGGTGCCACTTGTTGGTGCAAGAGGACTTTTGTGAGGGCGCAAAAGTATCCTTTCCCTCTGCCATGGCTTGTTGAAGCCCGTACACTTCCGGGCTAATTCCCCCCGGTATCCTTGATGAACGCCCCCCTCGACGTCTCCTTTTTCGCGCGCGCCGCCAAACCGCTGTCCAGCTACCGCAAGTACTGGGCGGCCCGTTTTGGCACGGCCCCGTTCCTGCCGATGAGCCGCGCCGAGATGGACAAACTGGGCTGGGACAGTTGCGACGTGATCCTGGTGACCGGCGACGCATACGTGGACCACCCCAGCTTCGGCATGGCCGTGATCGGACGCATGTTGGAGGCGCAGGGCTTTCGGGTTGGCATCATCGCCCAGCCGGACTGGACCAGCGCCGAGGCCTTCAAGGCGCTGGGCAAGCCCAACCTGTTCTGGGGCGTGACCGCGGGCAACATGGATTCCATGATCAACCGCTACACGGCGGACCGCAAGATCCGCAGCGATGACGCCTACACGCCCGGTGACGTGGCCGGCAAGCGGCCCGACCGCGCCGCCATTGTGTACAGCCAGCGCTGCCGTGAAGCCTATAAGGATGTACCGCTGATTCTGGGCGGCATCGAAGGCAGCCTGCGCCGCATCGCCCATTACGACTACTGGAGCGACAAAGTGCGCCGCTCTATCGTGGTGGATGCCAAGTGCGACCTGCTGCTGTACGGCAACGCCGAGCGGGCGCTGGTCGAAATCGCGCACCGTTTGGCGGCACGCGAGCCGGTGGAGCAGATCACGGACGTGCGGGGCACCGCTTTTGTGCGTCGCCCGGACGATGAAACGGGCAAGGGCTGGTTTGAGATTGACTCCACGACGGTGGACGAGCCGGGTCGGGTCGAGGCCCATGTCAACCCCTACATGACCACCAGCGAGCAGGCCAGCCAGCAAGGCGGCACTTGTTCTAAAGAAGACGATGCCAAGCTTGTGGCAGTGGCAGCCGAACAGGCGGGCGCTGCGACCGCACCGCTGACTTTTCACCCCAACCCGGCGCTCAAGGCCAAGCTCAAGGTGCCGCCGCGCGATCGATCGGTGATTCGCCTGCCCAGCTACGAACAGGTCAAGAGCGATCCGGTGCTGTACGCCCACGCCAACCGCGTGCTGCACCTGGAAACCAACCCCGGCAACGCCCGTGCCCTGGTGCAGGCGCACGGCGAGGGCACCACGGCGCGGGACGTCTGGATCAACCCGCCGCCGATTCCGCTGACCACCGCCGAGATGGACCTGGTGTTTGACCTGCCGTATGCGCGCAGCCCGCATCCTGCTTATGCCGATGAAAACGGCAGCCACGATGGTGCGACCAAGATCCCCGCGTGGGAAATGATCCGCTTCAGCATCAACATCATGCGCGGCTGCTTTGGCGGTTGCACGTTTTGCTCCATCACCGAGCACGAGGGCCGCATCATCCAGAGCCGCTCGGAAGACTCGGTGATCAAGGAAATTGAAGACATCCGCGACAAGGTCAAGGGCTTCACCGGCACTATTTCAGATTTGGGCGGCCCCACCGCCAACATGTACCGCCTGGGTTGCCGCAGCCCCGAAATTGAAGCCGCCTGCCGCAAGCCGAGCTGCGTGTTCCCCGGCATCTGCCAGAACCTCACCACCGACCACGGCCCGCTGATCAAGATGTACCGGCGGGGCCGGGCGCTCAAGGGCATCAAGAAAATTCTGATTGGCTCCGGCCTGCGCTACGACCTGGCCGTTAAGAGCCCGGAATACGTCAAGGAACTGGTGCAGCACCATGTGGGCGGCTACCTCAAGATTGCGCCCGAGCACACCGAAACCGGCCCGCTGTCGAAAATGATGAAGCCGGGCATTGGTTCCTACGACAAGTTCAAACAGCTTTTCGACAAGTATTCGGAAGAGGCGGGCAAGAAACAGTTCCTGGTGCCGTACTTCATCGCTGCCCACCCCGGCACCACCGATGAAGACATGATGAACCTGGCCGTGTGGCTCAAGAAAAACGGCTTTCGTGCTGACCAGGTGCAAACCTTCTACCCGAGCCCCATGGCCACGGCCACCGCCATGTACCACTCCGGGCGCAACACACTGCGCCGCGTGCACCGGCAGGCCGAGACGGACGACGAAACCGTGGACATCGTGCGCGGGGAAAAGCGCCGCCGGCTGCACAAGGCCTTTCTGCGCTACCACGACCCCAACAACTGGCCCCTGCTGCGCGAAGCACTCAAGGCCATGGGCCGCGCCGACCTGATCGGCAACGGCAAGCACCACCTGATTCCCACCTTCCAGCCGCTCGGCGACGGCGGCTACCAGAGCGCCCGCAAGAAAAACTCAACGCAGGCGGTGGCCCAACCCGCGGCAACCAAGGTCAAACCCGGTGCGCGGCCAATGGCGCAGCCCGTGAAAGGCAGGGTGCTGACGCAGCACACCGGCCTGCCGCCCCGCGCAACGGGGGCAGGTAAGGCACGGCGTAAACCGGGTTGAACTTGCACCAGCATGCCGGCATCCGCAACATGGATTTGTCGAGCGGCTGCGGCTGGCCCAGTCGGCTTGAAATGAGGCGGTTCTGCATTTTGCGGACCGTGACCGCCCCCTAGCGCGCAAGTCGCCGGGAAAGTAAGCTAGAGCTTACGGAGGGATAAAAAAATGACCCAACTGAAAAAGCAATTTGAATTCAAACAAGGCCTATGGAGCCGGGTGGGGCCGGTTCGGTCGGCAGGCATGGTGGGCGCCATCCTATGAGTTTCGATGCACAAGCCTTGCTTAACCAGTTGCCGACCATGGTTGGCTACTGGGACCGCAGCTATCTTTGCCAATACGCGAATCCGGCTTACGCAAGCTGGCTTGGAACCACGCCAGCCCAAATGATCGGTCGTCATGCGCGAGAGGTGCTGGGTGAGGCGGCCTACCACGTCGAATTGCCCTTTTTGGACGCCGCCTTGCGGGGCGAATCGATGCAGGATGAGCGAACGGTTCCCGCATCTGCCACCCACGCCGAGCGTAGCTTTCGCATGGAATGGAAGCCGGATGCTGCGGGTTCGGCAGTGCGTGGTGTTTGTGTTCATGGGAGCGAAGTCGCACCCGAGCACAGCACACCGGTCGAAGTGGATGGCACGACCCGGTATGTAAAGGCCATCCTCGACAACCTGTTTGCCTATGTCGCCCTGCTGGATACCCAAGGGGTGGTGCTGGAGGTGAACCGGGCACCGCTGGAACGCGCAGGTTTGAGTCGTGAGAATGTGATTGGCCAGTATTTCTACGATGCCCCCTGGTGGTCTTATCAGGCTGAGATTCGTGAGCGCATTCGCAATTCCATCGAGCAGGCGGCGCAGGGAAAAACCATTCGGTTTGATATTGCCGCCAGCATGGGTGACGACCGGCAAACGCTGGACTTCATGATCTCACCGGTGCGGGACGAGCATGACCGCGTGATCGCGCTGATCCCGACGGCAGTGGATGTGACGTACCGAAAAAAAGTGGAAGCCGACTTGCGGATTGCCGCCACTGCATTCGATTCGAAATCCGGCATTCTGGTCACGGATGCAAACGGCAAAATACTACGTGCCAATACCGCGTTTCTTGAATCTTTGGGCTACACCCACGAGGAAATCGTTGGCAAGAACCCGAGGATGTTCAAGGCCGATCGCCATGATGCGGACTTCTATTCAGCCATGTGGCGGAGCATTGTGGAGCTGGGTAGCTGGGAAGGGGAAATTTGGGATCGCTGCAAAGATGGTCGGCACATCTACAACTGGATCAACATCACGGCGATCACCGATGACGATGGAACCGTCACCAACTACGTATCCACACAGGCCGACATTACCGATCGCAAGATTGCCGAAGATGCCATTCAGCGCCTGGCGTTTTATGACCCGCTGACCGACCTTCCCAATCGACGACTGCTGGCGGATCGCCTGCAGCAGGCGCAGGCCTCGTATGCCCGCACGGGCAAAGAGGGCGCCATTTTGTTTATTGATCTGGACAACTTCAAAGCGCTCAATGACACACAGGGACACGATGTGGGCGACATCTTGCTGGTGCAGGTGGCGAAGCGACTCAGGGCCTGTGTTCGCGAAGGCGACACGGTCGCCCGACTGGGGGGCGACGAATACATTGTGATGCTGGAGGACCTGAGCGAAGACCAGGTCGAGGCGGCTTCGCAGGCCAAAGTGGTCGGCAAGAAAATTCTGGATGCGTTAAACCAGCCCTACCAACTGGTAGGCCACGAATACCGCAACACCCCCAGCATTGGCGTGACCCTGCTCAACGGGCAACACCACTCAGCCGATGATTTGCTCAAGCAAGCCGATATTGCGATGTACCAGGCCAAGAAGTCGGGCAGAAATACCCTGCGTTTCTTTGACCCGCGCATGCAGGAGGCCGTCAATGTTCAGGTTTCCATGGAAAAAGACCTGCAGACCGCGGTTGAACATGGCGCATTTCAGTTGCATTACCAGGTGCAAATCGATGCGACGGGAAAAGTCATTGGTGCCGAGGCGCTGATTCGCTGGGTTCATCCAACGCGCGGCATCGTGTCGCCCGCCGACTTTATTCCGCTGGCCGAAGAAACCGGGCTCATCCTGCCCTTGGGCGCCTGGGTGATCGAGGCTGCCTGTGCGCAGCTAAAGGCATGGCAAGGCCGTGAGCTGTTGAAGGATTTGGTACTCGCGGTCAACGTGAGCGCCAAGCAAATGAAGGACGATGACTTTGTGAATCAGGTCAAGCACATCGTTGGCAAATATGCCATCAGTCCGAAGTTGCTGAAGCTTGAACTAACCGAGAGCATGCTGGTCGACAACGTGAAGGAAACGATTGAAAAGATTGAATCCTTGAGGAACTTTGGCGTGCAGTTTTCTTTGGACGATTTCGGTACCGGCTATTCGTCCCTGCAATACCTGAAGAAGATTCCGCTGGACCAACTCAAGATCGATCAGTCCTTTGTCCGGGGTCTCGAAGTCGATCACCATGACCGGTCCATCGTGCGCACTGTAATTGCCATTGCCCAAAGTTTGGAGCTTGACGCCATCGCAGAAGGTGTGGAAACCGTCGGCCAGTTGGAAATTCTCAAGGCCGAAGGATGCAAGTTTTACCAGGGCTACCTGTTGGGAAAACCGATGACGGTTGATCAGTTTGAAAGTCTGCTTTAGGCGTAGGTTGAGCGCCGGAGGCGTCGCGCCTGCACGGTCACTTTCAACCCGCCGCCAGCGTATGCAGCGGAATATCTTTTGCCGCCGCCAGCTTTTCCAACTGCTGGCGCGTCTTGCCGGCAAAGAAGCCAGCAAGGGCCGTGCGGGTTTCGGGCCGCATCATGGCTTTCACGCTGCCTTCGGGTAAGCCCGCTGCTTCGGCCAATGCGGCTGCAAAGTGGGGCTCCAGCGCCGCCACGGCCACGCGCCCGTTCTTGCAGGGGTAAACCGCGTAGCCGGCGTGGCTGCCACCCACCGGTGAACCCGGCTTGGTCAGGCCCCAGGCGTTGGGCAGCCCGAGGTAGCGGGCCGAGTCCGATAGCGCCACTTCGATGCGCACTGCTTTGCCTTTTTGCAACTGGTGCAGGCGGGTTTGCAAAATGGCTTCGCTGGCCAGTAGCGAGCCGCCCATGTCGGCATACAGGCTGGCAGGCAACGCCAGCCCGGTGACCAGGTTGTTTTCGGCCATGTAGGTCAGGTCATGGCCCGGTTCTTCGGCGCGCTCACCGGGCGTGCCCACAATGGCCACCATGGAAAGTTGGGGGTAGGCCTTGTGCAGTTCTTTCCAACCCAAGCCCAGTTTGATGAGCGCGGAGGGGCGGAACGAGGTCACCAGCACATCGGCTTTGGCCAGTTCGCGCTGCAGCACGGCGCGGCCTTTGTCGGACTTGAGGTCAGCGGTGACCGTCTTGATGCCCTGGTGCATGAACGCATAGGCACCGGCGTTGTAAAACCCCATCGGGTCGCTGGTGCGGGTGCCGACTGGGGCCGGTGGCTCCAGCTTGACGCACGTTGCACCCATGTCACGGCAGCGCATCAGGGCGGCGGGGCCGGGCAAGTTGAGCGCCAGGCTCAGCACGCGGGTGCCTTTAAGTGGTCGGATGGCAGGGCGGGTGGCGGTGGGGGCGGGCATACAGGTTCCTCGGAGTACATGCGTTTTTCTGGGCACGATGATAGGGGCAATAATGCGGGCTCTTTCTTCACGCGCCATTGCTGCCAAGGGGTTTTTTTGAACACGCCAGCCGTCACCCTCGATCTGTTTTCCGAATGCCCCAAGCCGGCTCCCGCCACGCCGGTGCGCGCCAAACGTTCTGCTAAAGCGGCGTCTGTCCCGGCCCTAGTGGCCCAAGCAGCAGCCAGCGATGACCTGGAGTCCTGGGCCCGCGCATTAGAGGAGCAGGGCGATTACCGCGTGCTGCGCCGGCTCAAGCCCACCCTGCAGTGGCCCGGTGCGCCGGAGGGCAAGGTGTTGCGTGTCGTGTTGCTCGATACTGAAACCACCGGCCTGGACAGCAACAAGGAACGCATCATTGAACTGGCCATGCTGCGGGTGGACGTCGACTGCGCCACCGGCCTGCCGGTTGGCCCGGTAACGGTGTACGACGAACTGGAAGACCCGGGCAAGCCGATTCCCGCCGAAGTGGTGGCGCTGACTGGTATCCGGGACGAAGACGTGCGGGGCAAAAAGCTGGACGAAGAACGCATCCATGCGCTGCTGGAGGGGGTGGATCTGGTGGTGGCCCACAACGCCGGGTTCGACCGGCCCTTTGTGGAAAGCCGTCTGAGCTGCTTTGCCCCGCTGGCTTGGGCCTGCTCGTTTGCCGACATTGACTGGAAGGCGCAAGGGCGTAGCTCGGCCAAGCTGGAGAGTCTGGCCCAGGCCCATGGCTGGTTTTACGACGCGCACCGCGCCGAAATGGACTGCCACGCGCTGCTGGCAGTGTTGGCCAACAAGTTGCCCGAGGCGTCGCACACCGGACTGGCGCATCTGATCCAGGCGTCTGGCCAACCCACTTATGCGCTGCAGGCGACCAATGCGCCGTTCGAGGCAAAAGACAAACTCAAGGCACGCGGTTACCGATGGAACGCCGAGGCGCGCGTCTGGCATACACGCCTCAAGGACGATGCGCTGTTGAACGCCGAGTGCGAATGGCTGAAGGAACAGGTGTATGGAGCGCGCCGTGCCGTAGTGCAGGTCGAGAAGCTCGACGCCCTGGTGCGCTTTTCAGGGCGGCCGGGCATCGTCACGCATCAGCAACTTTAACCAGGCAAGGCTTCGACCATGTTGTTACGCAGTGTGCAAATCGGCCAGGCCCGCCGGGCGCTTATCGGAGGTCGGGTAGTAATGACGGCGATTCGAAAAACTGCCGTCGAAGGGCCGGTGGCGGTCAAGCCGCTGGGGCTGGACGGCGATGAGCAGGTGGATTTGAGCGTGCACGGCGGCCTGGAAAAGGCGGTGTACGCCTACCCTTCGGAGCATTACGCTTTCTGGCAGGCCCGCCGAGCCGAGGCCGGTCTGGCGGAAATCGATGCGGACCTGCCCTTTGGCTCCATGGGCGAAAACCTGTCGCTGAGCGGCTTGCTGGAGACCGAGGTCTGGGTGGGTGATGTGCTGGAGTTCGAAAACTGCACGCTGCGCGTGGAACAGCCACGCGAACCTTGCTTCAAGTTCAACGCCGCCATGGGGTTCAACACAGCAGTCAAGTCGATGGCCCAAAGCGGGTTTTGCGGTTTCTATTTGTCGGTGCAGCGGCCGGGTGTCCTGCAGGCCGGAGAGACATTTGCGCTACATCAAGGCCCCCGCAGAATCAGCGTTGTGGAGCGATTCAACGCAAAGATGTTCAAACACATGCGCTAACGACCCCGAAGCTCCGGTATGCTGTTATCCCAATAATTAACACGCCAGGTTTTAGAGGAAAACACCCATGAAGTCTGTTGAACAGGAAATTGAAGAGCGTTCCAAATTGGCTGGCAGCAACCAGTTCGAGTTGCTCCTGTTTCGACTGGGTGAATCCAAAAATACGGGCCAGCGCGAGCTGTTTGGCATCAATGTGTTCAAGGTGCGTGAGGTGCTGGTTTTGCCCCACATCACTGAGCTGGCCCAGGGCCACGAGCACCTGCTGGGCGTGGCCAATATTCGCGGCCAGATTATTCCCGTGATCGATTTGCCGGCCGTGGTGGGTTGCAACCCGCGCAAGGGCCGCACCATTCTGATGGTGACCGAGTACAACCGCACGGTGCAGGCCTTTGCGGTGGAAGAGGTCAACGAAATTATTCGCCTCGAATGGAGCCAGGTGCTGCCGGCAGACGCCAGTCAGGGTGGTGCACTGCTCACCGGCATTGCCCGGTTGGATGGTGCGCAAGCCGACTCCCGCCTCGCCCAGGTGCTGGACGTCGAGCAGATCCTCAAGAACGTCATGCCCGCCACCACCCAGGAAATCAACCGCGAGGCCGTGGGCCCCGAGATTCCGCTGCCGCCGGGAACCTCCATTCTGGTTGCCGACGATTCGTCGGTGGCTCGCTCCGTGATTGAGTTGGGCCTGCGAGCCATGGGCACGCCTTACGTTATGGTCAAGTCGGGCAAGGAAGCCTGGGACAAGCTCAACGAAATCGCCCGCGATGCCAAGGCAGAGGGCCAGACCGTCAAGGACAAGATTGCACTGGTCCTGACCGATGTGGAAATGCCCGAGATGGATGGTTTCACCCTGACCCGCAACATCAAGGCCGACCGGCGTTTTGATGGCATTCCGGTGGTGATTCACAGCTCGCTGACCGGCAGCACCAACGAAAACCTGGTGAAAAGCGTGGGTGCCGACGCCTACGTTGCCAAGTTCCAGCCGCGCGAATTTGCCTCCACGATTCGGGGTGTGCTGGGCAAATAAAGCTCCGCTAAGGCGTTAGCGCGCCATGCCCTGCGTCAACGAAAGAGCCTGTGCAGCGGTGTGCAAGAACTCCCGGGCCTGCTCTAGCGAGGGGCCGACGTGGCGGTCAATGCGACGGATGTAAGGGCAAGTCAGCGCCGCCAAGGCGGCGTTATCGGGCCCCAGAATCGGAAACGATATGTCCACCACGCCAAACGATTGCTGGCTGTCGCGCTCCAGGTAACCGCGCTGGCGTATGCCGGTGAGAGTGGTTGCCAGTTGATCGCTTGAGATGGGCACCTCACCGTCAACGGCTGTGTGTTCGGCCTGCATGCGCTCGGCGCTTGCCGGGTCGCTGTAGGCCAACAGCACATGGCCGGACGCGGTGTCGAGCAAGCCGACGCGCGCACCCCGGTGCAGAGAAAAACTCCAGCCGCGGGGGCTGTTGATCTGCGCTGCAATCAGCACATTGCCCCGGTCGTAAACGCCCAAATGGCAAGACTGTTCGGCACGCCGCGCAAATTCATCCATCACCGGCAGCGCCTGGTTGATCAGGCGGTTGGTTGGCGGGTGCATATTGGCCAGCGCAAACAACTTCAGGCTCAGCGCGTACCGGTCACCCGCAAAGGAGCGCATCACATATTGCCGCGCCACCAGACGCTCCAGCATGCGGTAAATCTCGCTGGCGCTGCGGTCCATTTCTTTGACGATTTCGGCCCGGGTGAGGCCCTGTGGTTGCTGCGCGAGCAGTTCCAGAATGTCCAGCCCTTTGTCGAGTGCCGGTGCGCGGTAGCGGTCGTCGGCTGACGTTGTGAGGGTCTCTTCGGCGGCAACTGGGGACGGCTTGCTTGTGGATGGGCGCGTGCGGGGTGGCTTGTTCATTGTCTTTTTTCGTACCGATCTACAGGGTATTTCCTAGGTGCCGACGGGCGTTCGGTCGGTATTATTTCACTTCATATATGAATCATCTGTTCATAAATGAATTATTTAACCGGAGTTGATCGAATGCGTCAAGGTCGCCTGCAAGGCAAAACCGTGTTGATTACCGCAGCCGCACAAGGCATGGGCCGGGCCAGTGCCCTGGCCTGCGCCGCAGAGGGTGCCAAGGTGATTGCCACCGATATCGATGCGACTCACCTGGCCACTTTGGCCCAGGAACACAGCGCAATTCAAACCGAATTGCTGGACGTCAGCAATGCCGAGGCGGTAAAGGCCCTTGCAGCAAAGGTGAATAAGTTGGATGTGCTTTTCAACTGCGCAGGCATCGTGGCCAACGGCACCGTGCTGGATTGCACAGAGGCCGATTGGGACCGCAGCTTTGCAATCAATGTCAAAAGCATGTTTGTGATGACGCAGGCCTTTTTGCCCGGCATGCTGGCCCACGCCAAGGCCGGGGGCGGCAGCGTGTCCATCATCAACATGGCGTCCATGGCGTCGAGCATCAAGGGTTTTGCCAACCGCTGCGCCTATGGCAGCACCAAGGCGGCAGTCATCGGGCTAACCAAATCCATCGCCGCAGACTTTATTCGCCAGGGCGTGCGCTGCAACGCCCTGTGCCCGGGCACGGTCGACACGCCCTCACTGCGCGGCCGCATTGCCAGCGCGGCCGACCCGGTGCAGGCCGAAAAAGACTTTATTGCCCGCCAACCGGTGGGCCGGTTGGCCACGGTGGATGACATCACGCCGATGGTGGTGTACCTGGCCAGCGACGAGTCCCAGTTCGTAACCGGGCAGGCGCTGCTGGTCGACGGCGGCGTCACGATTTAGGCCTGGCGCGACGCACAACAAGGCACTGCTGTGACAGCACTCATTTCGGTCAAGAACGTCAGCAAGTCCTTCCCCGGGGTCAAGGCCCTGCAGGACGTGCAATTTGAGTTGCAGGCTGGTGAGGTGCATGCGCTGATGGGCGAAAACGGCGCCGGTAAGTCCACCTTGATGAAGATTCTGGCGGGGGTCTACACCAAGGATTCGGGCGAGGTGCTGCTCGATGGCAAACCGGTGGACATCCAGAGCCCGGCCCACGCGCAGGCGCTGGCGATTGGCATCATTCACCAGGAACTGTTTTTGATGTCGCACCTGACGGCGGCGCAAAACATTTTTCTGGGGCGCGAACCCAAGGGGCGCATGGGCTTGTTTTTGGACGAAGACACGCTCAACCGCGACACCCAGGCCCTGTTTGACCGCATGAACCTCGCCCTCGCGCCACAAACCCGGATTGGCGACCTGACGGTGGCGCGCCAGCAAATGGTCGAAATCGCCAAGGCGCTGTCGCACAAGTCGCGCATTCTGATCATGGATGAGCCCACCGCGGCCCTGAACAATGCCGAGATTGAAGAGCTGTTTCGCATCATCCGGCAGCTCAAATCGGAGGGCGTGGGCATCGTTTACATCTCGCACAAGATGGACGAGATTCAGCGCATTGCCGACCGCATTACCGTGATGCGCGACGGGCGCTACATCAACACCGTGCCCGCGCAGACCCCGATGGCCGAGATCATCGCCATGATGGTGGGCCGCACGCTGGAGCATTCTGAAAAAACGGTGCCGGACACCGCCGCCAACGAAGTGCTGCTGGACGTGCGCCACCTGAACCGGGGCCGTGCCATTCGCGATGTGAGTTTTACTGTGCGGCGTGGCGAGATTCTGGGCTTTGCCGGCTTGATGGGCGCGGGGCGCACCGAGGTGGCACGGGCCGTGTTTGGCGCAGACCCGCTGGATTCGGGCGAAGTGTGGGTGCATGGCAAGCGCATTGCGCTGCGCACTCCGCGCGACGCGGTGCAGGCCGGCATTGGCTATTTGTCGGAAGACCGCAAGCACTTCGGGCTGGCCACGGGTATGGATGTGGAGTCCAACATCACGCTGCCCAGCCTGAGCCGCTGGTTAAAGGGTGGCGTTTTCCTGAACCAGCCGGCTATTCATGACATTTCGCAGCAGATGGTGGACAAGCTGCGCATCAAGACGCCGTCGTTGACCCAAGTCTCGCGCCTCTTATCGGGGGGCAACCAGCAGAAGGTGGTGATCGCCAAGTGGCTGGTGCAGGACTGCGACGTGCTGATTTTTGATGAGCCCACGCGCGGCATTGACGTGGGTGCCAAGAGCGAGATCTACAAGCTGGTGAACGACCTGGCCGCCCAGGGCAAGGCCATCATCGTGATCTCCAGCGAGTTGCCCGAGGTGCTGCACCTGAGCCACCGCATTCTGGTGATGTGCGAAGGCCGCATTACCGGCGATGTGTCCGGGCTTGCGGCAACACAGGAAAGCCTGATGGCGCTGGCCACGCGGCGCGACACCGAAGCAGCTCCGGCTTAACCAAGCATTCAGGAAAAGAACCATGTCCCAAGACAACCATAAGACCAGCCTGATGACCAAACTCTCCGGCGGGCAAGCCAAGCAAAAGCTGCTGGCCTTTGCCAGCCTGATTGCCCTGATCCTGATCTTTACGGCGCTCAAGCCCGAGGCCTTCATGACGCAGGACAACATCATCGGCATCCTGCAAAGCACCACCGTGATCGGCGTGCTGGCGATTGCCAGTACCTTCATCATCATCACCTCGGGCATTGATTTGTCGGTGGGCGTGCTGATGACCTTTTGCGCCGTGATGGGCGGCGTGTTTCTGGTGAACTGGGGATTGCCGCTGCCGCTGGGCGTCTTGGGCGCGGTGGTGGTGGGGGCCTTGACCGGCTGTGTGTCGGGGCTGGCGATTACCCGCCTCAAGGTGCCGCCCTTTATTGCCACGCTGGGCATGATGATGCTGCTCAAGGGTTTGTCGCTCATCATTACGGGTGCCCGCCCGATCTACTTCAACGATGTGGAAGGCTTCGACCAGATTGCCCTGGGCTCCCTGATCGGCGATATCTTTCCGGCACTCAGCATTCCCAATGGCGTGCTGATCATGTTCGCCGTGGCCATCGTCTGCGCCGTCATCCTGAACCGCACGGCGCTGGGGCGTTACACCTTTGCGCTGGGCAGCAACGAAGAGGCGGTGCGCCTTTCGGGCGTGGATGTGGACCGCTGGAAGGTCATCATTTACACCTTTGCCGGTGGCATTTGCGGTATTGCAGGCTTGCTGATTGCGTCGCGCCTGAACTCCGCACAGCCCGCGCTGGGCCAGGGCTATGAACTGGACGCGATTGCCGCCGTGGTGATTGGCGGCACCTCGCTGTCGGGCGGCGTGGGCACGATTTTGGGCACCATCATTGGCGCGTTCATCATGAGCGTGCTGATCAACGGCCTGCGCATCATGTCGGTGGCGCAGGAGTGGCAGATGGTGCTGACCGGGCTGATCATCATCCTGGCCGTCTACACCGATAACCTGCGTCGTGCCAAGAAGTGAGGCGCTGGTGACGTCCATCCAAATCCACCCACCTTGAAGGAGGCAACGCCCGACCCCGGCACACCTGCGCATTCACAAGATGCGCGCCCTGACCTTGAATTTCTTTCCTTTTGATGAGCTTTTATTAATAACAGGAGACTTCGCATGAACATGAAGAGAAAACTGCTGGCACTGACCGCCGGCCTGGCACTGGCTGGTTTGAGCAGCATCGCAAGCGCACAGGAAATCTACATTCCGCTGATTTCCAAGGGCTTCCAGCACCAATTCTGGCAAGCCGTGAAGCAGGGTGCCGACCAGGCCGCCAAGGATTACAAGGTCAAGGTGACCTTTGAAGGGCCCGAGACCGAGCAGCAAGTGGACAAGCAAATCGACATGCTGGCAGCAGCTTTAGCCAAGAACCCCAAGGCGCTGGGCTTCGCCGCGCTGGACAGCAAGGCCGCCATTCCGCTGCTGAAAAAGGCCCAGGCTGCCAAGATTCCGGTGATCGCGTTTGACTCCGGCGTGGACAGCGACATTGTGCTGACCACCGCGCAAACTGACAGCAAGGCTGCTGCTGCGCTGGCTGCCGACAAGATGGCAGAAAAGATTGGCGGCAAGGGCGAGGTGGCGGTGATCGGCCACGACCAGACCAGCACCACCGGCACCAACCGCCGTGACGGTTTTGTGGACCAGATCAAGGCCAAGTACCCCAACATCAAGGTGGTGGACATTCAGTACGGCGGTGGCGACCACCTCAAGTCGGCTGAAATTGCCAAGACCCTGGTGCAGGCGCATCCGCAGCTCAAGGGCATCTTCGGCACCAACGAAGGCTCCGCCATCGGTGCGGGCAAGGGCCTGAAAGAAGCCAAGAAGACCGGCCTGGTGGTGATCGGCTTTGACTCCGGCAAGGCGCAGAAGGACATGATCAACGACGGCACCATCGCCGGCGCGATCACGCAGAACCCGGTGGGCATTGGCTACAAGACGGTCGAAGCGGCAGTGAAGGCGCTCAAGGGCGAGAAGCTGCCCAAGATCATCGACACCGGCTTCTACTACTACGACAAGTCAAACATGAAGGACCCGAAGATCGCTGCGGTTCTTTACGATTGATTGTGAAAAGTGTCAGGGGTGAGCCGTGTGGCTCGCCCCTTTTTGTTGCTGTAAATAGAGGAAGAACAAAGTGAAATTGCTGCGCTACGGTTTGCCAGGACAGGAAAAGCCCGGTGTGTTGGACGCGGAGGGCCGCGTGCGCGACCTGTCCGGCGTGATAGCGGATGTGGCGGGCGCGGCGCTGTTGCCCGAGAGCCTGGCCAAGCTGCGCGGCATCGACGTGAGCACGCTGCCGCTGGTAGCGGGCACGCCGCAAAAAGAATTGCGTCTGGGCCCCTGTGTGGGACAGATTGGCAAGTTCATCTGCATCGGCCTGAACTACGCCGACCATGCCGCAGAGTCCGGCATGCAGGTGCCGCCGGAGCCGGTGGTGTTTAACAAATGGACCAGCGCCGTGGTGGGGCCGGACGACAACGTGGAGGTTCCACGCGGCTCGCTCAAGACTGATTGGGAAGTGGAACTCGGCGTGGTCATCGGCAAGGGCGGGCGCTACATCGACGAGGCCGATGCGCTGTCGCATGTGGCGGGCTACTGCGTGGTGAACGATGTGTCGGAGCGTGAATACCAGTTGGAGCGCGCCGGCACCTGGGACAAGGGCAAGGGTTGCGACACCTTTGGCCCCACCGGCCCCTGGCTGGTAACGCCCGACGAGTTGGGTGACATCAACGCGCTGAAGATGTGGCTGGAGGTGGACGGCAAGCGCTACCAGAACGGCAGCACCGCCACCATGGTCTACAAGGTGCCGTTTCTGATCAGCTACCTCAGCCGCTTCATGAGCCTGCAGCCCGGTGACGTGATCAGCACCGGCACCCCGCCCGGTGTGGGCATGGGCCAAAAACCCCCGGTGTACCTGCGCGCCGGGCAGGTGATTCATCTGGGTATTGACGGCTTGGGCACCCAAACCCAAACCACCATTCAGGCATAAACCACGAGGCATTCCATGACCATCATTACTTCGCTGCGCGTGGTGGACGTGCGCTTTCCTACGTCCAAGCATCTGGACGGCTCGGACGCCATGAACCCGGACCCCGACTATTCGGCGGCTTATGTGATTCTGGGAACCGATGCGCCGGGCAAGGAGGGCCACGGCCTGACCTTCACCATCGGGCGCGGCAACGAGATTTGCTGTGCCGCCATCAAAGCCCTGGAGCCGCTGGTGGTGGGGCTGGACATGGCCTGGGTGGCCGAGGACATGGGCCGCTTCTGGCGCCACATCACCTCGGATAGCCAGTTGCGCTGGATCGGCCCTGACAAGGGCGCCATCCACCTAGCCACCGGCGCGGTGGTCAATGCAGTGTGGGACTTGTGGGCCAAGCTCGAAGGCGTGCCGGTGTGGAAACTGGTGTCGCGTATGAGCCCGGAGGAAATCGTCAAGCTGATTGACTTCCGCTACATCACCGACTGCATCACGCCCGAAGAGGCGCTGGCCATGCTCAAGGCACAAGACGCCGGAAAGGCCGAACGCCTGGCCACGCTGGAGCGCGAGGGCTACCCCTGCTACACCACTTCGGCCGGCTGGTTGGGCTATGACGACGACAAGCTGCGCCGCCTTTGCAAAGAAGCGATTGATGCCGGCTTCAACCACGTCAAGATGAAGGTAGGCCGTGACAAGGCCGACGACGTGCGCCGCCTGACGATTGCGCGGGAGGTGTTGGGGCCGGATCGCCACCTGATGATTGATGCCAACCAGGTCTGGGAAGTGAACCAGGCGGTGGAGTGGGTCAACGACCTGGCTTTTTGCAAGCCCTGGTTCATTGAGGAACCGACCAGCCCGGACGATATTGAAGGGCATCGCGTGATCCGCGAAGGCGTGGCACCGGTCAAGGTAGCCACGGGCGAGATGTGCCAGAACCGCATCATTTTCAAACAGCTCATCATGCGCGGTGCCATTGACGTGGTGCAAATCGACTCCTGCCGTTTGGGCGGCGTGAATGAAATTCTGGCGGTGATGTTGATGGCCGCCAAATACAAGCTGCCGGTGTGCCCGCATGCGGGGGGCGTAGGCCTGTGCGAGTACGTGCAGCACCTCTCCATGATCGATTACCTGTGCATTGCCGGCACCCGCGAGGGCCGGGTGATTGAGTTTGTGGACCATTTGCATGAGCACTTTATTGACCCCTGCGTAATCCAGAACGCGGCCTACATGCCGCCCAAGTTGCCGGGCTTCTCGATTGAAATGAAGCCGCAGTCGCTCAAGGATTACGCGTTCAAACCCGCCTGACGTTTGCGCCATGAAGATTGATACGCACCAGCATTACTGGCGCTACCAGCCCGCAGACTTTCCGTGGATTACCGACGGCATGCCGGCCTTGCAGCGCGACTGCCTGCCGGCCGATGTGCTGCCGGCCATGCAGGCGGCGGGGGTGGACGCGGTGGTGGCGGTGCAGGCGCGCAGCGGGCCCACCGAAACGGATGACCTGCTGGCGCTGGCCCGCAGCAACCCGCAAATCGTCGGGGTGGTGGGCTGGACCGATCTGACCTCGCTGGCCATTGAAGAAGTGCTCGATGCGTACCGTGGTCAGCCCCTGCTCAAGGGCTTTCGGCACATCTTGCAAGACGAGCCCAACCTGTCGGCAGTGGTACGCAATCCGGACTTCAG
>ERZ1034361.96-NODE-96-length-59677-cov-4.722634_pt1 | contig 59677 bp, 56 predicted proteins | sample MGYA00520617_ERZ1034361 | MGnify/ENA primary metagenome ERZ1034361 (study PRJEB33736, sample SAMEA104284507) | Azolla filiculoides | biome: Urban; feature: Water surface; material: Ditch water | place: Netherlands | collected 2015-10-28 | depth 0-0.1 m ... | reverse complement strand
GAAACTGAATTAAAGAAGCGATTAATTCATCCCTACAAATGGGGACGAAAACAATCGGACGATTGGGATGCAAAAACAAGTTTTATTTATTCGACTTATACTTTTGAAAAATTGTTAGAAAAAACAGCTTTGTTTGATGAAAAAGCTCGTGATTATGCTTTGAATAGATGGTATAATTTTTGGTCAGCCGAAGCGGTTGAAAACCTATTTTCCTTGCACGAAAAAGTAACGCCCAATAAAAATAAATTCGACAAACTAATTGATTTTACTATAAACACTACTTGTTTTGACCATAAAACTACTGTTTTTCCAAAAGGTTTTAATCAAACGGTAGCGTATGCAAAAAGTAATCCCACCGAATTAATTCAATGGTTGTATTTAAATCAAAGTCAGGAAAGTAGAAAGCATTTGAAAAACAGATTGTTCGTAGTTTTGGTCGAAAAAAACAACGAACATTGGAAATTAAAAGCCGAAATAAATTTGTTAAAAACTGCAATTGATTCTTATGTCGAAAAATTTAATTGCGATTCGTTAATTCAAATCAATCTTGAAAATAACGCTATTTTATCTGACCTGATTTGGGTTGAAAATTAAAATTATATGAACTACATCGGCTCTAAACAAAAGTTATCTTCCTTTATTCAAACCACAGTAAATTCGGTGGTTGGAGATGATTTGTCTCAAAAAACCTTTTGCGATTTATTTGCTGGAACTGGAATTGTAGGCAGAACTTTTAAACCCAATGTAAAAAAAATCATTAGCAATGATTTAGAATATTACAGCTATGTTTTGAACAAAAATTATATTGGAAACCACGAGGCAATCGATTTCAATTCTATAATTGAAGAACTCAATCAACTTGAAGGAATTGACGGTTTTATATTTCACGAATATTCCGAAAACGGAAATCAAAACAGGTTGTATTTCTCTGAACACAACGGAAAAAAAATAGATGCGATTCGGCAGCAAATAGAGCATTGGAAAACTAAAAAAAGCATCGATACCAAAACCTATTATTTTCTTTTGGCTTCCTTATTAGAAAGTGCTGATAAAGTGGCGAATACAGCTTCGGTTTATGGTGCTTATTTAAAGCATATCAAGAAATCGGCTCAAAAAAACCTAGTTTTAGAACCTGCTATTTTTAGTTTGAACGACAACGAACACGAAGTTTTTAATGAAGATAGCAATCTGTTAATCCAAAAAATTGAAGGCGATATTTTATATTTGGATCCACCGTATAATGCTCGTCAATACGGCTCTAATTACCACATATTAAATACCATAGCAAAATACGACACTTTTATTCCGAAAGGAAAAACAGGTCTTAGAGACTATAATCGTTCGGATTATTGCAGCAAAACAAATGTTAGAAAATCCTTTGAAGAGTTAATAAAAAATGCCAATTTCGGTTCTATATTTCTAAGCTATAACAACGAAGGTTTAATGTCGGAAAACGAGATTAGAACGATTATGTCCAAATACGGAAAATACGATTTGATGACCACAAATTATCAGCGTTTTAAAGCCGACAAAACCGAAAATAGAAATCATACCGCAAGTAATACAACTGAATTTTTACATATTTTAGTAAAATAAATAGAGAAAAAAAATGAAAATAATAGCCGTCATCGGATCAGGAACAATGGGCAACGGAATTGCACATACTTTTGCACAAAGTGGTTTTACCGTAAAACTAATAGACGTTTCCGAAAAATCTTTGGATAAAGGAATGGCAACTATTTTTGCTAATTTGGATCGAATGGTTGCCAAAGGAACGATTACCGAAGAAGACAAATTCAAAACCATCAACAATATTATCACTTATACCGACATCAAAGACGGTGTTGTTGGCGTAGATTTGGTTGTAGAAGCTGCAACTGAAAACGTGGAATTAAAACTCTACATTTTCAAACAATTAAACGAAGTTTGTTCGCACAATACCATTTTTGCGACCAATACTTCTTCTATTTCCATCACGCAAATTGGTGCTGTTGTGGCTCATCCGGAACGGGTTATTGGAATGCATTTTATGAATCCAGTTCCGTTAATGCCTTTAGTTGAAGTAATTCGTGGTCAAAAAACCAGTGATGAAGTGACCAAAATTATTATGACTTTAGCTGAAAAACTGGGTAAAACTCCCGTTGAAGTCAACGATTTTCCTGGTTTTGTCACTAACCGAATTTTGATGCCAATGATAAACGAAGCCATCGAAACTTTATACAACAAAGTGGCTGGCGTTTATGAAATTGACACTGTGATGAAACTCGGAATGGGACATCCAATGGGACCATTGCAATTAGCTGATTTTATTGGTTTGGACGTATGTTTAGCAATCTTAAACGTAATACAAGACGGTTTCAAAAATCCAAAATATGCGCCTTGTCCTTTATTGGTCGAAATGGTTAGCAATGGAAAATTGGGTGTGAAATCTGGAGAAGGTTTCTATGATTATAGTGAAAGCAAGAAAGCGGATAAAATCTCTAAACAGTTTATATAAAATTATGTCAATCGCACAAAATCTTCTCAAAATAAAATCTACTTTACCTTCAACTGTAACTCTAGTTGCCGTTTCTAAAACCAAACCTATTCCCGATTTGATGGAAGCTTACGATGCAGGTCAACGCATTTTTGGTGAAAACAAAATTCAGGAAATGGCCGAGAAATGGGAAGCAATGCCAAAAGACATCGAATGGCATATGATTGGTCACGTCCAGACGAACAAGGTGAAATTTATGGCGCCTTTCGTGAGTTTGATTCACGGCGTGGATAGTTTGAAATTACTGGAAGAAATCAACAAACAAGCCAAAAAAAACAATAGAATTATTGATTGTTTATTGCAAATATATATTGCCGAAGAAGAAACCAAGTTTGGTTTGGACGAAGATGAATTGGATGAGATTCTTCACTTCGTTCAGAATGACAAAAATGAAATGAAAAACATTCGAATTGTTGGATTAATGGGTATGGCGACTTTTACGGATAATCAAAACCAAATCAAGAAAGAATTCACGCATCTGAAATCGATTTTTGATAAGTTGCAATTCCGTAAAGACGCGATTAATCGCGTCTCTACAATATCAATGGGAATGTCTGGCGATTATCAACTCGCAATTGAATGCGGAAGTACGATGGTTCGGATAGGAAGTAGTATCTTTGGAGGGCGATAGAAATCAAAGGTAATTTGACCCTATTAATGATGAGATTCCTACGGAATGACAAACTGAACACTAAAAACTGAACACTTATTTTGTACTGCATACTCGACATAGAAACCACCGGAGGACAATTCAACGAAGAAGGAATTACGGAAATTGCCATCTATAAATTTGACGGTCACGAAATCGTGGATCAGTTCATCAGTTTGGTCAATCCTGAAATTCCTATTCAGCCTTTTGTGGTGAAACTTACAGGAATTAACAACGCAATGTTGCGCTCGGCTCCAAAGTTTTTTGAAGTAGCCAAACGTATCATCGAAATGACCACCGACAGTGTTCTCGTGGCTCACAATGCTGATTTCGATTACCGAATTCTCCGCACGGAATTTCGTCGTTTGGGTTATGATTTCAACATTAAAACCCTTTGCACGGTCGAATTATCCAAAAGATTATTGCCCGAACAACCTTCGCACAGTTTGGGTAAATTAGTTCGTGCTTTGGGAATTCCAATGGCTGACAGACATCGTGCCAGTGGCGATGCAATGGCAACCGTGAAATTGTTCAAAATGCTTTTGGACAAAGATTTGAACAAAGAAATCGTCAAAGAACTCATCAAATTTGAAATCCAAAAAGGAATTGCACCTAAATTGAGGGACATTGTGGAAAGTTTGCCTTCAAAAACAGGCATTTACTACATTCACAATGAAGCCGGAAAAATCATTTTCATTGGCAAAAGCCGAAACATTCGAAAAAGGGTCAACCAACATTTTACGGGAATTACCAAAAGTGCCAAGAAAATCCAAAACGAAGTTTTTACTGTAACTTATGAAGAAACGGGAAGTGAATTGATTGCCCTTTTGAAAGAATCCGAAGAAATCAAAATTCACAAACCTATTTACAACCGAATGTCGCCTAAAACTAACTTTTCTTGGGCCGTTTATGTCGAAAAAGATGCCAATGGTTACTTGAATTTGAAATTACAAAAGGCCGACAGGAGAAAGAAAGAACTCAAATCATACACTTCGCAGCAGGAAGGAAAAGATGCTTTGTTTCGCATCAGTTCCCATTATCATTTATGCCAGAAACTGACTGGTTTATACGAGACCAAAACGCATTGTTTCCAGCATTCTACCAACGAATGCGATGGTGCTTGCGTTGGAAAAATAGCTCCCGAACAATATAATTTAAGGGTTCAAGCCTTTATAGAAAAGAATTTATTCGACAATAAAACCTTGGCCATTCTCGACAGAGGCCGCACTATTTCGGAACGCAGTGCCATTTTGGTTGAAAATGGAGTGTACAAAGGTTACGCTTTCTACGATTTAAATTATCAAATCAACAATATCGAAATTTTAAGAAATATCATCACACCAATGCAAAGCAATCGCGATACCCGAAACAGCATTCAAAGCTATATGCGGAAAGCAAAAACAATTAAGATTATAAATTTTTAACAAAAGTGAAATATCTTATAACCATAGTTGGCCCAACAGCTATAGGCAAAACTTCCTTGAGTATTGCTTTGGCACAACATTTCAATTGCGATATTATTTCCTGTGACAGCCGACAATTTTTCAAGGAAATGCAAATTGGCACCGCCGTTCCCACAACCGAAGAATTGGCGGGAGCGATACATCATTTCATTCAAAACAAATCGATTTTTGAGAATTATACCGTTGGCGATTTCGAAAAAGAAGCAATTGCTAAACTGGACGAATTATTCTTGACGAACGATTATGTAGTGATGGTGGGCGGTTCGGGCTTGTATGTCGATGCGGTTTTGAAAGGCTTTGACGATTTTCCCGAAATTGAAGCTTCGGTTCGAGAAGAAGTAACTTCCAACTATGAAAAATTAGGAATTGAATACCTGCAAACCGAATTGGAAAAACTCGACCCCAATTATTTTGAAGTCGTGGCCAAAGAAAATCCGCAGCGAATGATGCGCGCTTTGGAAGTTTGCATCGGAAGCAGAAAACCTTATTCTTCGTTTTTAAACCTCAAAAAAAACACTCGCAACTTCACTCCTATTCTCATTGGATTGGAAGCCGAAAGAAGCGTGATTTACGATAGAATCAACCAGCGAGTGAACATTATAATGAACGAAGGGTTGTTGACAGAAGCCGAAAAATTATTCCCACACAAAGACCTGAATGCCTTACAAACCGTGGGTTATCGAGAATTATTCCGCTATTTTGAAGGCGAAACCACATTGGAATTTGCCATCGAAGAAATCAAGAAAAACACACGCCGATTTGCCAAACGCCAACTCACTTGGTTCAAAAGAAATGAAGAAACTAAATGGTTTGATTATTTAACGGATAGACAAAATATAATTGAATACATAAAAGGAATTCAAAATTTAAACAGGAAATAAAATGCCAATAGCAGAAAATTTCACGTCCATATTCAGCAAAGATTGGGAGATTAATTTTACCCAATGTCTTCCCATTGGCTATTTAAAATACACCGATTTGTGCAATATTTTGCAATTGACCGCTGCGGCACATTCTGAAGTGGGTGGCATCAGTTTTTCAGATATGCAGGAATTCAATCAGGCTTGGGTTTTGAGCAGAATGCGGGTAGAAATCACCGAATTACCCCAATGGAAAGACGTCGTGACGGTAAAAACTTGGATTAACACACTCGAAAATTCCCGTTCGGTTCGTGCCTTGGAATTGTATGCCAACGGCAAAAAAATGGTGGGTTGCGAAACTTTTTGGGCAGTTTTCAATACAAAAATCCGACGACCGGAAGCTTTGGCTTTGCCATTCGAACATTTTGAATTGTATCCCGAATTGAAAGCTACACGAGAATCTTTTTCCAAAATCAACATCAATAATGAAACCGAAATGATCTTCGAAAAAGTCGTTGCCCTTTCGGATTTAGACATTGTCAATCACGTAAATAATGTAAAATATTTGGAATGGTGTTTGGATTTGGTGGATACAGAATTGATTCTAAACCAAAAAATTGAAAGTTTTGAAATGAATTTTCTAAAGGAATTGTCATTAAAAGACCAAGTCGCTATTCACGAAAACCTAACTTCGGAAGCAATGGTTTTTAGTATTACCAAAGATAATAAAACCTGCTTTGCCTTGCAATTGAATTTGAAATAAATGACCTTTTAAATTTATATCTTTATGAAAATCAAGCTTCGAATAATTGTTTTTGCTGTCCTATTTTTGTTTTTTAATACTACAATGCTACTTGCTCAAAAACATCAAGTTTATAATAATAAAGACTTGATTTTCAATGGTAAACATATTATTTATAAAGGCAATAAAATTGAGCTTGGTCCAAAATCTTTTTATATTGACGGACAACTTTCGAATGAAGAAACTGCCAAATACAACTATGTTTACAATTCGATAAACGAAGCCTCCAAACATTTGACCAATGGAAACGAAGCCTCGCCAATGACATTATACATTGCGCCTTGGGTCTATTGGATAGACAATCCCGATGATCCCGAAATTCGTATTCCAAAAACCATTGGTGGAACTCCATTTGGACTCGAAATAAGTTGCGAATGGCTTCGTTTTCAAGGTTTGTCGGATGATGCACAAGACGTGGTTTTGGCTTGTAACCGTGGACAAACTATGGGAGCTAAAGGTAATTTTACGATGTTGAACATCAAAGGTGAAGGCGTTAGTGCTGAAAATATCACTTTCGGAAACTACTGCAATATTGACCTGATTTATCCTTTGAATCCAAAACTGAATAGAGAAAAAAGAAGTTTGGCCATTGTGCAAGGACAGCTCATTTTTTCGAATGGAGACAAGGTTTTTGCTCGTAATACCCGTTTTATGAGTAGGCTAAATACAGGACCTTTTTGGGGAAGCAAAAGAACCCTTTTTGATAGATGTCATTTCGAATCAACCGACGATGCTTTGAATGGAACGGCGGTTTACCTCGATTGTACTTTTGGTATTTATTCTTCCAAACCTTTTGGCCATACCGTAGGAACTGGAGCCGTTTTCCTGAATTGTGATATTCAATCTTTTACTCGTGACAAACAATATTTCGTAAAAGGAACTGGTTCCATGACAGCCATCGACACCCGATTTACTGCCAAAAATTTGAATTATATCGGCTGGAGAGAAATTCCAGATACCGAGGCTCGTTATTATCAATACAATATTAGCCTAAATACTAAACCAACATTGGTTAACAGTGATGTTCCCAATACAACTGTTGATATGACAGGGAAAGAAATCCTTAATGCCTATCGTTTTGAATACAACAATGCCGCTGTCTATAATACCTACAATTTATTGCGAGGCAACGACAATTGGGATCCAATGGGAATTAAAAGTATTGTAGAAAAAGCTGAAAAAGAATCTGGTAAGAACTACTCCTCTATTCCAACTCAATTAATGGTAAAACCAACAAGACAAACTTTGGAAACTGGAAAGGACAGCGTAACATTGGAAGCCACGGTGAATCGTTTTGGAAATTATGAATTAAAAAACCAAAAAGTAGTTTGGAAAATTGCGCCAGAATACCAAACCTTGGTTCGATTTGAAGTGAAAGATGACGGGAAATGTGTTGTCATTCCGACAAATACTGGCAACGAAACCAAAGAAGTTGTTGTTATGGCTTCGACAGCAGCCGGATTGGAAGCAGCAAGCGTATTTCAAATTGCTCCTAGTTTCATTGCTCCACCAAGGTTTACAACATTGCCAAAAATTAGTAAAACTAACGACGGAAAATTGTTGCTGAACTACGCCTTGGATATGACTTTTGAAGATGAATCAATCGTAAATTGGTATCGTTGTCGTGATGCAAAAGGCAGTCATCCTATTGAAATTGCAGTTTCTCGAAATAAAAAACCTTTGAAAACCTATGAACTTTCATCTGCTGATGTGGGTTATTATATTATGGCGAGTGTTTCTCCAAAACATTTAAGATGTGAAGCTGGAGCACCAAAAACAGTAGTTTTCAAGGATATAATTTCCAAAAAAGACGTCAAAGAATCTACCACTTTAATTCCTAATTTGGAGAATATGTCGGCTAAATACCAACCCGAAGTTTTACCTGGATTTTGGACACTAGACAGCTTTGCTCCTGCCGACACCAACGAACACAATTGGGTTGGAGACAATAGTAAAGATCCGTGGTATTATGGTAGTGGAGAAAACGGTGCAGCCAATGATGTTGGTTTTATTCAAGCTTCAAAAGGCGCTCGAATGCGTTATACTCCGGTTGGAAATTCTTTTGGAGATATGAAAATTAGTTTTACATCTGTACCTGCCAAAACGGCTGGACAAGGATTTAGCAGTGCCCGAAGCCAATATATGGATATCGGGATTAAAATGGACACCAAAGAAATGAATGGTTATGCGCTTCGAATAATTCGCACCACAAAATACAGCGATGCAGTAGATTTTATTATAATGAAATACGAAAATGGGGTTGCAATTCCTATTAGCAAATCTGTGACCACATCTTGTTATCGTCCTAATTGTGTCATTACCATTGAAGTAAAAAACAAAAAAATTAGTATTCAGGCTAAAAATACTCTCGATTATTTTGCTGAAAATTATCCAGCTGAAGTTATGAAAACTGTAAATCTTGAAGCCGAAATCATTCCAAATACTTTTGGAGGAATTAGTTTTCAACACACAGGAACCATTGGAAGCGGAGCCACTTTGATAAAAGATTTACAAATAGAATGGAAACCATAAAATTTTCTAAACTATCAACAACCAAAAAGGCTTCGAATTTCTCGAAGCCTTTTTATATTTCAAACAAAATGTTTTATTTCTTAACTACTAATCTAAATCCTTCACCGTGAATGTTCAAGATTTCTACATTTGAATCTAATTTAAGATACTTTCTTAATTTAGCGATATAAACATCCATACTTCTGGAAGTGAAATAGTTATCATCTCTCCAGATTTTGGTCAAGGCTAATTCTCTTGGCATCAGATCGTTCTCGTGAAGAATTAGCATTTTTAGCAATTCGTTTTCTTTTGGAGATAATTTCACTGGTTCTTCATCGCCAATAGACAAGAATCTAAGTTTAGAATTCAAGTGAAATTTACCCACATTAAATTCAAATTGAACAGGTTCAGCTTGAGTTGTAGAAGATTTTCTTTGAATAATGGCTCTAATTTTCATCAACAAAACCTCAGAATCAAACGGCTTGTTCAAATAATCGTCAGCTCCCGCTTTGTATCCTTTCAACACATCTTCTTTCATAGATTTTGCTGTTAAGAATATTATTGGCACTTCTTGATTTTTTTCTCTAATTTCTTTTGCTAAAGTATAGCCGTCCTTGTAAGGCATCATTACATCCAAAATACATAAATCGTAATTATCTTTTTTGAATTTCTCAAAGCCTTCCATTCCGTTTTTGGCCAAAGTGACATCAAAATCATTTAGCATTAAATAATCTTTCAACACAGCTCCAAAATTAAGGTCGTCCTCAACCAAAAGAATTCTTTTATTTACATTTTCCATATCTTAATTTATTAATGGTATTTTTATTATGAAGGTACTTCCTTTTCCCTTTTCACTTTCTACATAAATTTGACCGTTATGGTCGTCTATAATCTTTTTAACATAAGCCAATCCTAAACCATGACCTTTAACATCGTGCAAATCTCCAGTATGCTCACGATAAAACTTTTCGAAAACTCTTTTCTGAGCTACTTTACTCATTCCTATGCCATTATCTTTGACTTTAATAATCAAATAATCTTTTACATTTTCGGTATAAATGTCAATTTTAGGAATATCCGGAGAATACTTGATAGCGTTTTCCAATATATTCACAATTACGTTTATAAAATGAACTTCATTCAATAAAACTGAAGTTCTCTCAGCGTTAAAATGTGTATCAATTGTACCTTGTCTGTCTTCTAAAATCAAATTGACATGCTCCATAGCATCTTCAATAACCTCTTGAATATTAACAGATTCCTTACTAATATCCAACTCTTTCTTTTCTAATTTTGAAATTCTCAACACATTTTCAACTTGAGCATGCATTCTCTTGTTTTCGTCTTTAATCATTTGAAGATACTTCAAAACCATCTGCTCATTACCAATTATTTTTGGGTTTTTAATTGCATCTAAAGCCAAATTTATTGTCGCAATGGGGGTTTTAAATTCATGTGTCATATTGTTGATGAAATCTGATTTTATCTCCGATATTTGACGCTGACGAATCAATTGGTTCAGTGCACTTGTATAAGCAATAATAATTATGAGCGTAAAAATGATTGATAATAATGTGATTCCAATCAAATCAGTGAGCAAAAATTTCTTTTTATTGGGAAAAGATACCATTAATTCATATTTGTTACTTCCCTCATTATCTGAAAAAATAGGAATAGAATAGGTGTTTTTTGAATCATAAATAAATCCATCCGATTTTACTTTAGTTGCTAAACTACTGCTAAAAACACCAAATTCAAATTTTGTATTTACACCATATTCCTCTAATTCTTTTTTTAATAACTTCTGAATTGTTTCTTTTGAAACCCTTTCTTGAAGCGGCATTGCAGAAGCAATTTCTTTGTAATTAATTTCATAAGCTATATCATCCAATACATCCAAACTCCCCGATTTTTCATTCTTTACATCTGGTATTACCGTATTTTGCAATTTTGAATTATCAAATTTATTATTGTTATATATTTCCGTAACCCTCTTAGAATTAAAGCTTTTCAACTTTAAACTATCTGATTTTTTATCAAAGAACGATGAAGAAATTGTATAATCTTCAGATGAAATACTGTTTGTAAAAACAATAGTGGTATTATTTTTATGATTTTTTTGAACGTAATAAAACTCTAATAAATCATCTTTCTGAGGAATTTTTCCAGTACTATCTTTATACCGATTAAATTTCTCGTAATAGGTATATTCTTCTTGTTTTTGAAGCTTTTCGGCAACATTTCCTATTACTGATTTTACATGAAATTTAAATTGCTCGTCATTATTTTCTAACGAGGTATTAAACCAATATACTTGAACTAAAATTATCCCGATCAAGGATAAACTCATCAATAAAACCAGTATTCTAAAAAATAATTTATTCATCGATACAAATTTAGTATTTTAACAGTATAACTAATAATAAATTAACCAAAGATTAACAACAAAGATTCTGATTGTCAAATATTCAAAATTTTAAGAATTTTACCTACTTCTAATTTTGTAGTCTTTGGATCAATGTTTACAATAACAAAATCGCTTTTAGAAATGCGTTGAGTATCATCCCATTGTGCATTAATCCTCTTTAAAACTTGCTCTCGAGTAGTTTTGTCTCGCTGAATGACACGCTCAATTCTGGTTTCGATTGGTGCAGTCACTGTTATTATTAAATCACAATTTTTATAACTGCCACTCTCAAACAAAATAGCGGCTTCATAAATAACAAACGAATATTTCTTGTGATTCAAAACCCAATTCTGAAAATGTTTTCTAACCGCTGGATGTATAATTGCGTTCAGAAGTTTTAATTTTTCGGGGTCATTAAATACAATTTGTGATAGTTTTTCTCTGTTTAGAATAGTATCATCAAAAATTTCAGAACCAAAAGTATTTTTGATTTCTTGAATAATTTCAGGCAATTGCATAATCTTTCTTGCCTCATCATCAGCAATATAAACAGGAATATTAGCCTCCCTAAAAAGATTGGCGATAGTGGTTTTCCCACTTCCAATACCTCCTGTTAATCCAATTATTTTTGTCATTTTATTTTTTAAAAAACAACTCAGGAAAAGCTTCTTGCGGTTTTTGATTCAATATAATAACTTTAATGAAAGATTCAATAAATCCTGTTCCATAGCCAAAAAATTGTTTCCAAACCGCTTTGATAGATAACAACCCCACTTTGAAACTTTTATTTTTATAAGTAGAAACCAAAAAAATCATTAAAAAGTAAACAAAATACAATTGAAGCAATACATCATAAGTAAAAATCAACAAAACCACAGCAAAAAGTAGTCCAATTATAAAAATGGAGGGAAAGAAAAAAGTAAACTTATTGTATTGAGGATACCAACTATTAAGAATGGGTCTGGCTTTGCCAAATTTATTGACCTGAACTGTAAATTTTTCCCAGTCGATTCTTCGTTTATGATATACGAATGCTTTAGGAAAAAGTCGGGTTTCAAAACCTAAATTCCACAAACGGATGGATAAATCAGGATCTTCTCCTGGGTGAATATTTCCAAAACCATTAGAAGCTCCAAAGGCTTTTCGAGACAATCCCATGTTGAAACTTCGGGGTTGAAATTTATCAATTTTCTCCGAACCACCACGAATTCCGCCTGTGGTAAGAAAAGAAGTCATAGCAAAATTGATTGCTTTTTGAATATCCGAAAAACTATCTAAAGCGGCATCTGGTCCTCCAAAACAATCGACATAATTTTCTTTTAGCGCCTTAGCAACTTCTGTCAAATAGCTTTTTGGAATAATACAATCCGAATCGAAAATGATAAAATAATCACCATTTGCTTTTTTCATTCCGTAATTTCTAGAATCTCCAGGACCTGAATTTTCCTTAAAAGAATAGGATAAATGCAATTTTCCAGCATATTTGCGCACCACATCATCACATCGCAGCGAAGAACCGTCTTCTACAATCACCACTTCAAAATTATCGGAATAATCCTGTTGCGATAAACTTTCTAAAAGCTCATCCACTTCATCCGGACGATTGTAAACGGGTATGATTAAAGAAAACAACATACTCTTGAATTAAAATTTATGAAATAGTATTTATTTTTTGCAAAGATATACTTTATCAATGGCGGATTCAATACTTAAACGCAAATTTTAGAGAATTGATTTGGCTTTTTTGTGCTTTATTTAATGGTAGAAAATTATTTTCAACAATGATTTTTTAATTTTCTGGATTAAAAACAAGCAATTAAAAAGGAAAGCTAATCCTAATTTTGTTAAATTTGTTTAAGTAGATTATTACAATTGAAACAGAAAGAAATTTGTGCTATCCGTAGAAGAATATTTTCTTTATCCGAGCAATCGGGAAAAATACTAATTCATTATGAAAAAAATAACCCAATTGATTTTTCTACTTTTTATAACTCTTTTTAGTTGCGGGAAAAAAAATAGTTTGGAGCTTAAATTTTCAGAGCCACTAAATAAATTAGATTTTAAAATTGAAATGGAGGCTTTGGGTAGTAATACACCGAAAACATTAATTTATTATGGAAACAAAGAATATAAGATTCCAAATGAGTATGGAGAGAATGAATGGTATTTCAACTATAAAGATAGTATTTACGCATACTTTCGACATATAAAGACTAATAGAAATGACAGTCATACTTACAATTATAATTTTATTAAAAGAAATGAAAAAATTCAGGTTGAGATTAATATTGACGGTGTAAGTAAAATAAATAATGTTGTAGATTTTACTACAAAGAAAAAAATTAGATAAATATAGTGTCTACCTAGTCGCTCGGATTTCACGAAAAAATTACCTGAATAATGAGAAATACAAATATGAAATCAACAATTATAACTTGTGCCTTGGGAGCTATTATTTTAAGTTGTAATCTCAATAAAGAAAAAATTATTCCTATGAATAATGTAAGTAATTCTGAAATGGAATTATATAGAAAATTAGCGATTGAGAAAGGTGATACCATTGCCTATAAAGAGTTAGAGTTAGAGAACTATGAATCAGACAGTTTTTTATATGTGTCATTAATTATGGCTAATAAGTATAATTATCCATCTGCATACTACAATGTTTTTCACAGTTTAGTTAAGCAATCCAACAAAAAGGAATTAGAAGCATTAGATGATTTGGATGAAATAACAAAAAAAATGGCTATTGATTATTTAATGATGGGAGCTGAAAAAGGTGATAAACAATGCCAAAATATATTAGGCATTTTTTATTTAGAAGGTAAATATTTAAAAAAAGATGTTGAAAAAGGCAATCGACTTATAGAGGATTCAAAAGAATAATATCCCAAGGCTATAAGGAATTAAAAAGAATAGCTTTCACTAACCCATTTTTAATCCATAAAAAAACCATCAACTATTAATTGATGGTTTTACTATTTTATTATTTTCAACAAAAATTAATGTATTATAAAATACTAGGAATTGCTACCATTTCATTAGTATCGGCTTTATAATCTACACCTGCGAAATCGAAACCAAAAAGGTTCAAGAAATCTTTTCTATAGCCTTCTAAATCTCCTATTTCAGGCAAACTTTCGGTTGTAGCTTGCTTCCATAAGGTGGCTACTTTTTCTTGAACATCGTCACGCATTTCCCAATCGTCCACTCTAATTCTGCCTTTTTCATCCGTAGGAATTGGCTTGCCGGTGTACAATCTGTCTTGGTACAAACGTTGGATTTGCTCGATACAACCTTCGTGAATTCCTTCTTCTTTCATTATTTTATACAATAAAGAGATATATAACGGAATTACAGGAATTGCCGAGCTAGCTTGAGTTACCAAAGCTTTATTTACCGATACAAATGCTTGTCCATCAATAGATTTTAAACTATCCGAAATCGAAAAAGCAGAAGCTTCAAGATGATCTTTGGCACGACCAATTGTTCCTTTTCTATAAACCGCTTCGGTTAATGATGGCCCGATATAAGAATAAGCAACTGTTTTAACCCCTGGAGCCAAAAGATTTTCTGCTTTCAGCGCCTCCATCCACATTGCCCAATCCTCGCCACCCATTACGGCAACAGTATTGGCAATATCGTCATCTTGGCAAGGTGCAATGCTAATATCGGTAACGATTCCTGTATGAAAATCGACGGTTTTATTGGTGTAAGTGGCTCCAATTGGTTTTAAAACCGAACGATGCAAAACTCCAGTAACTGGGTGCAAACGAACGGGAGAAGCCAAACTATAAATTACTAAATCAACCTGACCTAAATCGGCTTTGATTAAATCTAATGTTTGTCTTTTTATTTCATTCGAAAAAGCATCTCCGTTGACACTTTTGGCATACAAACCTGCTTTATTAGCTTCTGTTTCAAAAGCGGCTGAATTGTACCAACCTGGAGAACCTGGTTTTCCTTCTAATGGAGGTTTTTCAAAAAACACACCAATTGTTGCAGCATCTGAACCAAAAGCAGCTGTAATTCTTGAAGACAATCCAAATCCTGTTGAAGCTCCAATTACTAAAACTTTCTTCGCTCCATCAATTGTTCCTTTGGATTTGATGTATTCAATTTGATTTTTTACACTTTGCGCACATCCATCTGGGTGCGAGGTTACGCAAATAAATCCTCTCATTCTTGGTTCTATAATCATAATGGCAAAATTATTCTGTTATTCGGTTTTTGTGACGACAAATATATATTATTTCTTTAGTTTAACAAGGCTTTTGCGTGGTTTAATGCTGAATCCGAAACTACAGTTCCAGATAACATTTGTGCAATCTCGACCACACGCTCCTGACTCGATAATAATTTTAATTCAGACTGCGTATCCTCGCCAACTGTTGCTTTCGAAACTTTGAAATGTGCAGTTCCTTTTGCGGCAATTTGAGGTAAATGTGTGATGGCAAATATTTGCATCGTATGACTCATTTCTTTCATAATCTCCCCCATTCTATTGGCTATTTCACCCGAAACTCCTGTATCGATTTCATCAAAAATCAAGGTTGGAAGTTTTGAATATTGTGCCAAAATTGCTTTTACGGCCAGCATAATTCTAGACATTTCACCACCTGAAGCTACTTTTTTTAACAAGCCGAAATCCGTTCCTTTGTTGGCAGAAAACAAAAACTCAAGTTCGTCTTTTCCGTTTTCAAAATAAGTAGAAGATTCATTTAAATCCATTTTAAAACGAACATTTGGCATTCCCAAAGTCTCTAAAATTGAAATTAATTGTTGTGATAAAACTGGAACTGCATCTACTCTTTTCTTATGAATCGCTTTTGATAAAGCATCTAATGATTCTGTTTTTTGTTGAATAGATTTAGTAAGAAAAGCAATTTCTTGTTCTAAATTTCCTAATTCTAAAACTGAATTTTCGAGTTGGGTTTGAATTTCTAATAACTCATCAACTGTTGCAACTTGGTGTTTCTTTTGCAAATTATAAATCAATTGCAATTTTTGATTAATTGCTTCTAGTTGTTCAGGATCATTAATCAACTTTTCTGAACAACGACTCAATTCGGTTGAAATATCATCAAATTCAATCAAAAGGCTTGTAATTCTTTCTAAAAGCGAAAAATATTCAGGCGAAAAAGAAGCTATTTTTTGCAAAGAAATCTTGATTTCTTTCAAATTATGCATCACTCCAATTTGTTCTTCATTGGCTATAGCCAAAGATTTATCGATAGATTCTTTAATAATTTCGACATTATTAAGTTTTTCATAATCAGCTTCGAGCGTTTCTTGTTCACCAGATTTTAAATGAGATGTAACTAATTCATTCAATAAAAAAGTATTGTATTCTTGTTCTTTGATAGCATCTCCTTGTTTTTTAAGAAGCAAATTCAATTTTGATTTATCTGATTTATAGGTTTTCAAAAGTGTTTGATAGTCCAAAATTAATTCTTGGTTACTAGCAATTGCATCAATTATTTCAAACTGAACTTTTTCTTCTGAAAGTTCTTGTGTTTGATGTTGCGAATGTATATCTATCAAAAACAAACTCAATTCCTGTAATTCCTGAAGATTCACAGGACTATCATTGATAAAAGCTCTAGATTTTCCAGAAGGAAGAATTTCTCGACGAATGATGGTTTCGTCTTCATAATCTAAATCGTTTGCTTCAAAAAAAGGGCGCAAATTGTACTTCAAGATTTCAAAATGAGCTTCGATAACACATTTTTCTTCTTTATTTTTAAGCGAAGTTAAATCGGCTCTTTTTCCTAAAACCAATCCTAAAGCTCCTAAAATTATGGATTTTCCAGCACCTGTTTCTCCTGTGATTATCGAAAATCCTTTAGAAAAATCGATAGACAATTTTTCGATTAGCGCATAGTTTTTTATCGACAGAGAAGTTATCATTTGTATATTTTTGAAAAAAAAAAGGATTAAAAGTTAAAAATTAAACTTTCTATTAATATTTAATTTTCGCCCAATTACTAGAGTTTAATGGGGATGTTTTATTTAAACTTTCTACCAAATCTGCTATGGTTATACTGGGTCCGCCTGAAAAAATAGAAGTAATTTCATCAGCTTTGGCATCAAAAAACACACGAGTCAAAAAGGCATTGGGTTTTATTGCATTCAATTTTCCAACGTTTAGCAAAGCCAATTTGATTTTTTCTTTTGCTGCTTTCAAGTCCTGACTCATGATATCCAAACCTGCATGATAGGTTAATGACGATTGACGAATATCATTGTAAGCTGGCGCTAACAAATCATTCACTAAATAAAAACGACTGTTGTTTCCATCTGCTTGACTCCAACCTTTATAACCACTTTGTTGAGCAACATTTGAAATATTTTGAGCTGTTTCAAAAAAAGAATTTCCCCCTAAGGGCACAAAAGTATCGGCATCCATTCCTAAAATCATATAACTATAAAAGGAAATCACCGAAACCAAATTAGATTCAAATTCAGATGGATTAAAAATTAAAGGTTGAAACTCGGTATAACTAAAGCTAAAATCTTTGTCATTATAATTAAAAACCGGAGTTAAATAAGTAGAATTATATACCAATCTTGATGATTGTACTTGAATGGTTGCTGTAAATTGATCTGAACTATTAGATGAAACCGTGATGTACATCGAACAATTAATTTTTTCGTTTTGTTTGTACAATTGACCTGTCCATTGGGTTTGATTCACAAATTCGCTCAAAGAGGTTTGAAGTGTTTTGAAAACCTGTTGATTGGCATTAGATAACTTTTCGGTATTTACTGTAACCGTGCAGTTTAACTCCTGAGAATGAGCAAAACTAGCTGTAAGCAATAAGAAAAAAACAATTATTCTAGTCATAAAAATGTGCTATTACTTTGTTTAAAATATCATCGGCAACGGCTTCCTTCGATTTAAGTTCCATAGGTTCAATCTTGAAATTTTTATCAATAAAGGTAACTTTATTGGTAGATTTTCCAAAACCTGCTCCTTCGTCTTGCATCGAATTAAGAACTATCAAATCTAGGTTTTTTTTCTGAATTTTCGACTTTGCATTTTCAATTTCATTTTCGGTTTCCAAAGCAAAACCAATTAAGAACTGATTTTTCTTGATTTCGCCCAATGAAGCTAAAATATCTTTTGTTTTTTCGAGTTCGATCGAAAATTCATTAGCTTCTTTCTTTATTTTTTGAAGCGATACATTCTTTGGTCTGTAATCAGCAACTGCTGCTGCTGCGATGGCTACATCTACATCAGAAAAATAGGAATGACATACATCAAACATTTCCTGAGCAGAAACAACCGGAATTACTTTTACCAATTGATTATCGATTTTGAAATGCGTTGGACCTGCAACCAAAATTACCGAAGCTCCTAAATTGGCAGCACTTTGAGCAATATCAAAACCCATTTTTCCAGAGGAATGATTTCCAATAAAACGCACAGGATCAATTGCTTCGTATGTTGGGCCAGCAGTAATTAGTATTTTTTTTCCTTTGAGAGGTAGTTTTTTTTCTAAATCGGCTTCCAAAAAGGCCACAATATGTTCGGGCTCAGCCATTCGTCCTTCGCCAGACAAGCCACTGGCTAGTTCACCTGTTTCGGCTGGAATCATTGTATTTCCATACAACTTCAAGGTTTTAAAACTCTCTAAAGTTGAAGGATGAATATACATATCTAAATCCATTGCAGGTGCAAAATAAACGGGACATTTTGCTGATAAATAAACAGCAATTAAAAGATTGTCACAAGCGCCGTTTGCCATTTTAGACAAGGTATTCGCTGTGGCTGGTGCAATAATCATTAAATCGGCCCAAAGACCTAACTCGACGTGACTATTCCATTTTTCGTCTGCTTCATCTTGGTTATAAAAACTAGAATAAACAGGTTTTTTAGATAAGGTAGATAACGTAAGTGGGGTTATAAAATCCTTAGAAGCAGGTGTCATTATCACTTGGACATGTGCACCTGCTTTTATAAAAAGTCTGACTAATGTAGCTGTTTTATAGGCTGCAATTCCACCGGAAACTCCCAGTAAAATCTTCTTTCCGTTTAAAACTGACATTGACGATAAATTATTTATTTCCGTCTCTATGGTAGATTTTTCCTTCTAACCATTCTTGAACAGCTAAAGCATGAGGTTTAGGTAATTTTTCGTAAAATTTTGAAACTTCAATTTGTTCTTTGTTTTCAAAAACTTCTTCTAGACTGTCATTGTATGTAGCAAACTCGTCTAATTTTTCGGTCAATTCTTTTTTGATTTCAGAATTGATTTGATTTGCTCTCTTAGCCATAATTGTTATAGCTTCATACACATTTCCTGTAGGTTCTTCAATAACATTTTTATTGTATGTTATTGTGTTTACTGGAGCATTTGTCTTTCTTAAATCCATGACTTTGTTTATTATTTAGTGAAATTTTTTAAATCGGTTTCAATTCGAGCTAACATATCGTCGGCTTGTTTTTTATATTTGGTATCTGGTTTAAATTTAATTAAACTAGTATATGCTGTTTTGGCTATATTCAATCGTTCTTCCATTTTTTCAGGCACACTATTTATCCCTATTTGATAAGCCGAATCAAATTTATAAAACAAAGCGTCTTCTTTGTAAGGAGTTCCAGGATAATCTGAAATAAAATTATCAAGCGCTACCATTGCTGCTTTGTGTTGCGTAATCGTATTGTATTGTTTAGCGTTTTCAAAAACCTTCTTCTCGATTTTATCATTCAACTCTTTTAAAACTGCATTAGCCTCTGGCAAATAAGTAGAATTTGGATACATATCTATAAATCCTTGTAGCTTGTCTATTGCCTTGAATGTATCTACTTGATCTAAGCTATATACAGGTGAAAGTTTTGAAAAACATTTAGCTCCAATAAACGATGCTTCTTCTTTTTTTTCACTTTTTGGATAACCCGATACAAAACTTTCAAATTGATACGAAGCAAGATAATATTGTTTTGTATTGTAATAAGACATTGAAAACATATAAAATAATTTCTCTGCCTGTGGTTTTCCTCTGTATGCTGGAGCAATTTGCTCTATAAGTCTTATGGCGTCATTATATTTACCTGCATCATACAATTTAGTAGCCATTTCAAACTTTACGGCAACATCTTCTGTTTTAAGTGCTTTTTGATATTCGCTACATGAAGCAAAAAGAACAACAAGAAGGAATACTGAAACTATTTTTTTCATTTTTTTATTTACTTTTTGCAACCTAATTGAAAACCAAAACTCTTAAATAAAATTATAGAAGTTTTCAGTGGCAAATTTAGGTATTAATTTAGCCACTTCAAAATATATTTTTTATAATAAAAGAGATAGAGTCTTAGATAGATTTATTAATTTTTTCAACAAAAAGATCGATTCTTTTTGCCAACGATTCATTAGCATGCACGAGTGGCAATCTCACTTTATTCTCCGACAAACCAAGTGATTGAAACACTTGTTTGATTCCAACAGGATTTCCTTGTTCGAAAATCATATCGATACAATCTGAAAAAAGGTATTGCAATTTAAAGGCATCATCTACTTTTCTATTCAATCCTAAACGAATCATTTCTGAAAATTCTTTTGGAAAACCTTGAGCAATTACCGAAATAACACCAGAACCACCCGCTAGAACCATAGGAAGCGCAATCATATCATCGCCAGAAAGTACTAGAAAATCTTTTGGTTTATCTTTTAATAATTGCAAGGCTTGAATCATATCGCCAGCAGCTTCTTTTACAGCTACAATATTTTCGAAATCGTTAGCCAAACGTATTACTGTTGATGGCAACACATTACTTCCTGTTCGGCTAGGAACATTATATAAAATAACTGGGATTGGAGAAGCTTCTGAAATGGCTTTGAAATGCTGATAAATCCCTTCTTGAGATGGCTTGTTATAATAAGGTGATATCGAAAGAATAGCAACAAATTGCGACAAATCTCTTGTTTTTAATTCTTCAACCACTTCGGAAGTATTGTTTCCTCCTACTCCAAGCACCATTGGCAATCTTCCTTTGTTGGCTTCGACAATAGTCTTGATTACGTGTTCCTTTTCATCCTTTGTCAATGTAGCATTTTCAGCAGTTGTGCCAAGTATTACAAGATATTCAACACCTCCATTAATAGAATAATTCACTATATTTATTAATGCTTCTGTATCTATTGATAAATCGTTTTTAAATGGAGTTGCAAGAGCAACGCCTGTTCCAATTAATGATTGCATAATTTGTTTTATATTTTGTTTAATATTTTTAAATATCTAAATAATTCATGAACAAAAACAGTATGATTTTCAGCATTTGTATTAATCATCAAATGATTTAGTCTTTTATCGACTGACGAAAAACCGACTTTAAACTGCGCTCGTGAATTATTGGTAACTTTTATTAAAAAAGCTTTTTCTACATCATAGTAACTGATCAATAAATCAAATTTATCTTTGATAAATTCTCTTAAGGTTGCATCCGTAATTTGTGCATTCCAATTCAGATGTTTTGTACCAAATGTTGGCTGAGAATAGACCTCATTTTTCTTCCACTTATCTCGGTAAACAATTATTTTAATATTAGATTCTTGAATACCATTAGCAATTAATTCCGATATTAAATCCTCTTTTTCTAAAAAATAACTCTCATCAATTAACAAACCAACCGTTTGAATTAACGTTAAATCCTTGCTGCTCTTTACATTATCTAAACTATTTTTTAATATTTTTAATAAAAAATAATTCTTTATATAATTTAAAAACATAGTACTTTTACCTTATTGCAAAATTAATTAATTAAGTCTCATTTCAGATGGTAAATCTAAAAAAGTATAATGGTGTTTTAAAACTTTTTGTTATATTCTTAACATTTATTTTTATTGTTTCTTGCGGAAAACAAAATTATTATGTTTCAAAGATTGAAGGAAAACGCATAACAATTACCGACAAAGAAGCTAAAAATCAAGAAATTGAAAATTATGTAAAACCATATAGGGAGCATATTAACAAAGATTTAGACAGCGTTTTAGCTTATTGTCCAACAACATTAGACAAAAGCGACGGAAAATGGCAAACTACCATTGGAAATCTAATGGCTGATGTCACAATGCAAAGAGGAAATATCATTTTTAAAGCTCGTGAAAAAAAAGATATCGATTTTTGTATTCTCAATAATGGTGGTATTCGTGCTATGCTTCCAAAAGGAAATGTCACTACAAGAACTGCCTATGAGATAATGCCTTTTGAAAATGGTCTTGTAGTTATGGCTCTAAAAGGAGAACAGGTTTTAGAAATGGTTGATTATTTTATTGCAACTGAAAAACCACATCCTTTATCAGGTATTACATTCACCATTGGTAAAGACAAAGTAGCCAAAAACATAGCAATACAAGGAAAACCTTTAGATAAAAACACCATTTACTATGTAGCTACCAATGATTATTTATCGAACGGAGGCGACAATATGCTTTTCTTTAAAAAAGCAGTCCAAAAATATGATTTAGATTATAAGCTAAGAAATATCCTTATTGATTATTTCAAAGAAGTAGATACAATTCCCGTAATTAATGATGTAAGAGTTACTGTTGAATGAATTTTAGATTACAGAATTAAAAAATTAGAAGATGAAAAGAAGAGATTTTATAGAAAAAACAGCCGCTAGTACAGCATTATTAAGTTTAGGATTGTCGTTAAGTAGTTTCAAATCGGATAGTAAACATATAACGATACTCCATACTAATGATGTTCATAGTCATATTGACCCATTCCCTATAGACGATCCTCGAAATCCAAATATGGGAGGTGTTGCCAGAAGAGCTTCATTAATTGAATCTATTCGTAAAGAAAATCCAAATGTTTTGCTATTGGATGCCGGTGACATTTTTCAAGGAACTCCCTATTTTAATTATTATGGAGGTGAATTAGAGTTCAAATTGATGAGTATGATGAAATATGACTTATCAGCTATTGGTAATCACGATTTTGATAATGGTGTCGATGGTTTAGCTGCTCAAATGCCTCACGCTACTTTTGAATTTGTTTCAGCAAACTATGATTTCAAAAATACTTCTATGGATGGTTTTGTAAAACCGTTTAAGATTTTCAATAAAAATGGAATTAAAATTGGTGTTTTTGGACTCGGAATTGAACTTCAAGGATTAGTAGATAAAAGAATGTCAAAGGAAACCGTATATAATGATCCATTTGAAATCACTCAGGATATGGTTCGGATTCTTAAAAAAGAAAACAAATGCGATTTGATTATTTGCTTATCACACCTTGGTTATAAATATTCCAAAGAGGATGCAAACAAAATTTCTGATTTGAAATTGGCCGAAAAAACCAAAGACATTGACCTTATCATTGGTGGTCACACCCATACTTTCCTGGACAAGCCCACAATTGTAAAAAACTTAGATGGAAAAGAAGTTTTAGTAAATCAAGTAGGTTGTTATGGCATCAATCTAGGAAGAATTGATTTCTATTTTGATAACGACAAATCAAAAATTTCCAATGGAAAATCAATTATTGTTTAACTTTTTCGTTTGCTCTTATATATTTATAAAATGAAAAATAAACACCTGTGTTTAATGTCATGGCTAATGGTCTAAAAGCTAAAGGCGAAATTCCAGCCAGATAATATCTTTCCAGAAAAACAATAAGATATTGCACAACTGAAATCAGCCCGAATATATACAGCCAAGTTGAATTTTTATTGTATAACACCATATAATGTGCTAAAATAATTCCTGCCAAAATTGACATTAATATATTTTGAATTATTACAATATAATACGTTCTGAGTGTAAATACACTAGAAATTGACAACAAATAGAAGAAAATAAACAAAAAAGGAATCGTTGCTATAAGCAAAGGAATATAATCTTTAATTTTTGCCAACTTATTAATATAATAAATCAATAGCATTCGATTTATAAAAAGAAAAAGTAATCCCAAAAAAAGCATTGACTCTTTATTAGATATAAAAAAAAAGTCAGTAATCATAGCCAATGTTATAACTACAAAAAATAGCAGATTTTTTTTATTTGACGCTACCCAATAAAGAGACATCAAAACAAAAGGTATTAGTGGCTTAAAAACATAAACTAATGGCTTGTAAGCAAACGATTCTGTAATAACTTCAATTGCTGCAACAACGAAAAACAAAACCAACAATATTTTTTCAACTACACTTTTTTGACTAGAATTTTTCATTTTTTTATTTGTTTCAAAAGGTATTTATCATTTTCTATAAAATAATTGACCATAAAAAAATAGGAGAAAACTTGAACTGAAACACCAATAAAACTTAAGGCATATAAACTCAAATAAAATTTATTAATTACAAAAAAAGCATCCGAAACCAAAAAACACAAACACATTATAACCAAATTCAAAAAAGTATAATTTGGTTTTCTAATATAATTTGAAATCGAAACAAAAACTAAAATACTTAAAATAATGGCATAAATTACATATAACGAAAAGTTTAAAGCCAAATTTTCAAATTGCAGACTTAAAACCGAAGTACTGATAGTTGCAACAAACAAGAAGGTGATTAAAACTGGAAAACGATCCTTATATTTAAATTTTAAACTTCTAAAATCATCATAAGTAAGTTTTAGTAGCAATAAATAAACTACTAAAAAGGACAGTAAAGCTCCTAAAGCCGAAAAAGTAAAATTCAACAAATTGAATAAATCTCCAATAAAACAAAACAAAAAAATCAATGCCTTTATCCTTCCTATTTTATAATTATTTGTAATAAAGTAATAAATAAATAGTAATGGTATGATTATCGATTTTGTATAAAGAACATAGGAATCCCATTCTAACATCTTAAATAACACAACCAAAGTACTAGCTGCGAAATATAAAAATAAAGAAGGACTATTCGGCTTCATTCAACATTGTTTTAAAATCATCTTCCGAAATAATCGGGATATTCAACTTGACTGCTTTTTCCAATTTAGCTGGTCCCATATTCGCACCGGCCACAACATAATCGGTCTTTGCCGAAATGGAACTTCCTACTTTTCCGCCATTGTCTTCGATAGCTTTCTTTAAATCATCTCTCGAAAATTGTTCAAAAACACCCGATACTACAAAAGTTTTTCCAGAGAGTTTATTTGTGGCGTTTGGATTTATAATTTCGACAGTTTCAAATTGAACTCCGTAATTTTTTAATCGTTCAATAATAAGGCTATTTTCTTGATTTTCAAAGAAATCTATCACACTTTGTGCTATTCGCTCACCAATTTCATCAACCAATACCAAATCCATCAAACTGGCTTGACTCAAAGAATCAATGCTTTTATAATGTTTTGCTAATTTTTTAGCTACAGTTTCGCCAACAAATCGAATGCCGAGTGCATACAAAACACGTTCAAAAGGAATATTTTTCGAATTTTCGACACCGTTAACTAAATTTTCTGCCGATTTTTGAGCCATTCTTTCCAATGGTAAAATATCTGCTACAGTCAATTGATACAAATCGGCATAATTTTGCACTAAACCATTATTATAAAGTAAAGCCACCGTTTCGCCACCCAAACCTTCAATATCCATCGCTTTACGAGAAATAAAATGCTGTATTCTTCCAATAATCTGTGGTGGACAACCATAAAAATTAGGACAATAATGGTTAGCTTCTGTTTCGCCACGAATCAATTCGGTTTGGCATTCTGGACAATGGGTGATGTATTTTGTAGGTTCTGAAAGTTCAGGTCTTTTGCTTAAATCAACTGCAATAATTTTTGGAATAATCTCGCCCCCTTTTTCCACAAAAACGGTGTCACCAATACGAATGTCCAGTTTTTCGATTTGGTCAGCATTATGCAAAGAAGCCCGTTTGACAATGGTTCCGGCCAATTGTACCGGCTCTAGATTAGCCACCGGAGTTATAGCCCCAGTTCTTCCTACTTGATAAGAAATGGAATTTAATCGAGTAGAAACCTGTTCCGATTTGAATTTGTAAGCAATTGCCCAACGAGGCGATTTGGCTGTAAAACCCAATTCTTCCTGTTGTTGAAAATCATTTACTTTTATGACAACCCCGTCTGTTTCATAAGCAAGATCGTGTCTGTGCACATCCCAATAGTCTATAAATTGAAAAACTTCCTCTAAACTATTAGCTAATTTGGATTCTTTTGGCACTTTGAACCCCCAATTTCGGGCAGTTTCTAAACCATCAAACTGAGTATTAAAAGGTAACTTATTTCCAATTAGAAAATACAACAAACAATCTAATGGTCGTTTAGCTACTTCAGCGCTATCTTGCAATTTCAAACTTCCCGAAGCCGTATTTCTTGGGTTAGAATAAGGTGTTTCTCCTATTTCAATCAATTCTTGATTCATTTTTTCGAATCCAGCAAAAGGTAAAATGATTTCGCCTCGAACGTCAAATTTATCTGGAAAATCACCTTTTAACTTTAAGGGAATAGATTTTATAGTTTTAATATTATTGGTAACATCATCGCCTTGAACTCCATCTCCACGAGTGACAGCGCGTTTTAGCTTTCCATTTTCATAAGTGATGCTGATTGATGCACCGTCGTATTTCAATTCACAAGTATATTCTAACGGAACATCACCCAGCACTTTTTGAACACGCTTTTCCCAATCTACTAATTCTTCTTTAGAATAGGAATTATCCAAAGAATACATTCTATGGTCGTGTTTTACGGTTTCAAAGTTTTTCGTGACAGCTCCTCCCACACGTTGAGTTGGAGAATTTTCATCAAAATATTCGGGATGTAGCTGCTCTAACCCTTGGAGTTGTTTGAGTTTTTGGTCAAATTCAAAATCAGAAATAGTAGGTGAATCCAACACATAATAATTATGGTTGTGCTGGTTTAATTCTTCTCTTAACTTTTGAATTGCATTTTGAATATCCATAAAAAAATTGGCTATTTTAGTTCTTAAAATAAAACACTAAAATAACCAATTAAATAGAAAAACGATACAATTACGATTCAATAATCGAAATTATTTGTTTGAATAATTGTCCGTCACTCAAAATCGCTCCTTGTTGTATCAATTGAAAAATAGAACTATTGCGTTCTTCGGTAAATACTTTTTTACCTGTTTTGATTTCGATAGTTTCGGTAAACATATTGTCGCTTAACCATTGTAATCCATCTTTAGTCAAAAAATCGGTTTCAGGAACCAACGATTTCAAGACAATTGATTGAATATAATTATCAAAACATTGAAAAAGGAAAATATGATTTTTAGAAAAATGTTCTAAATATTCGGCTCTACTCAAAACACCTTCCCATACCAAATCTGAAAAAACATCTAATTCTTGTTCAGCAACTTCTGGTTTTTCAATTTTTAATTGATCCCATTCGACTTTATCGATAGTTTGAGTGGCAAGAAAAGTACTAAATTCTTGATGTAATTCTTCGAATTGTTCTTTGGTTAATCTGCTATACTTCATTTAATTTTAGATTTTGGATTTTAGGTTTTAGATTTATCAAACAATAATAAATCTAAGAATTCTAAAATTTATTAAACAAAAAAAATCCCGACTTTCATCGGGATTTAATTTTATGAATTTAGAAATTATGCTTTTTCAGCAATGATTTCATAAGCTAACTCAACTACTACATCTCTGTGTAATCTGATGCTTGCAGCATATTTACCTGTACGTTTTACGATACCAGAAGTAATAAATTTTCTTTCGATTGATTGACCAGCTTTTTCCAAAGCTTCAGCAATATCGATGTTTGTGATAGATCCAAAAAGTTTTTCTCCACCCGCTTTTGCGAAAATTTTAATCTCTAATGCTTTCAAAGTTTCAGCCAATGCTTTTGCATCTGCAACTACTTTAGCTTCTTTGTGTGCTCTTTGTTTTAGGTTCTCAGCCAATACTTTCTTTGCAGAAGGAGTAGCTAATTGAGCAAATCCTTGTGGGATTAAAAAATTACGACCGTATCCGTTTTTTACGTTTACTACATCGTCTTTAAAACCTAAATTTTGAACGTCTTTTTTTAATATAAGTTCCATGTTGTTGTCCTTATTAAGAAGTTAGGTTTCGTATTTCAGAAAACCAACAACTGTTAATTTTTAATTATTTTAATAAATCGGCCACGTATGGCATTAAAGCTAAGTGACGAGCTCTTTTTACAGCTACAGACACTTTTCTTTGGTATTTCAAAGAAGTACCTGTTAAACGACGAGGAAGAATTTTTCCTTGTTCGTTAACAAATTTCAATAAGAAATCAGCATCTTTATAATCAATATATTTGATACCTGATTTTTTAAAACGACAATACTTTTTAGTTTTGTTAGTTTCTATGTTTAAAGGAGTAAGATATCTGATATCTCCGTCTTTTTTTCCTGAAGCAGATTGTTGTAATGTTGCCATGATAATTAAGCTTTTTGAGATTTAAGTTTTGCTCTTCTTCTTTCAGCCCAAGAGATAGCATGTTTGTCAAGACTTACAGTTAAGAAACGCATAACTCTTTCGTCACGTCTAAATTCAGTTTCAAAAGCAATAAGAACTTCTCCTGCTACTTTGAATTCGAATAAATGGTAAAAACCAGATTTTTTGTTTTGAATTTCGTAAGCCATTTTTTTCAGACCCCAATCTTCTTTCGATACCATTTCAGCTCCTCTACTAGTAAGAAAATCTTCAAATTTGCTTACTGTTTCCTTTACCTGAACTTCAGATAAAACGGGATTTAAAATGAAAACAGTTTCATAATGATTCATAAATATGTATGTATTTGTTAAATTGGCTGCAAAAGTAATCTTTTATTTCTAATATCCAAACAAAATTAAACTTTAATCGTCATAATACAAAAAAAACCGATAAAGATTAGGTTAATTGAATTCCATGTATTACTTTTACTATCCCGAATCTAAAATAATAAGAATTATGAAACTAAATTGTGTTGTAGTAGATGATAGTTCCATTCAGAGAATGATTATCACAAAGTTAGTAAATAATCACCCCAATTTACATTTAATTGGTGATTTTTCTAACGCTATTGAAGCAAAAGGCTGTATGACCATACATAATGTGGATCTGATCTTTTTAGACATTGAAATGCCTGTAATTAGTGGTTTTGATTTTTTGGATGGTTTAAAAACTAAACCCCAAATTATTTTTATCACTTCAAAGGCAGAATATGCTATGAAGGCTTTTGATTATGATGCAACTGACTATCTGCAAAAACCTATTGCAGTCGATCGTTTTAATGCGTCTGTCAAAAGAGCGATTGATATGCATTTGCTAAAATCAGAAACCCATGATGAAGATGGTGAACACATCTTTATTAAAAGCAATCTAAAAAAATTAAAAATCTTTACTGCAAAGATTAAATGGATTGAAGCTTTTGGTGATTATGTTAAAGTTGTAACCGAAGAAGACAGTAATTTGGTACTTTCTACCATGAAATCTTTCGAAAAAGATTTACCAAAAGACAAATTTGTTAGAGTGCACAAATCTTACATTATCAATATTGATAAAGTGGAACGCTTCAACAGCAGGTTTGCCGAAATTGGAGTTACAAAAATTCCTTTAAGCAGACATAAAAAAGAAGATTTAGTGAAAGCTTTAGCTATTAACTAATAAAAATCGACATTTACAACTACTTTTATAGCTCTGTATTGTGGAACAACATCAAAACTATTCAGTATTTTCTGGATAGTTTTTTTTGTGCCTTGCAAAGACTGATTGGTTGGAATTTTGACCATTATAGTTCTAATGTATTCATTTCGAATTCTAGAAATAGGTGGTTCTTCTGGACCAAGAATTGGAATAGTAAAATTTTGCTTCATTACTTGATACAACCACATAGATCCTTCTTTGAGTTTATCAAAATCTCTATGTTTCAACGTTAACTTTATAAGTTTATAATAAGGTGGGTAATGATAAATTTGCCTGTCATACAACTGCTCTTTATACATACTTATATAATTATTATGCACAACCTGCTGAATGGTGTTATGATCTGGATTATAAGTCTGAATAATTACTTTTCCTTGTTTTTCCGAACGACCTGAACGCCCTGATACTTGTGTCATCATTTGGTAACTTCGTTCGAAAGCCCTAAAATCGGGATGATACAACATATTATCGGCATTCATAATACCTACTAGACTCACATTATCAAAATCCAAACCTTTGGCAAGCATTTGAGTTCCGACCAAAATATCAATTTCTCTATTTTTGAAACTATCAATAATTTTTTCAAAACCAAATTTCCCTCGAGTAGTGTCTTGATCCATTCGTCCAATTTTAGTGTTTGGAAACAACTCGACCAATTCTTGTTGAATTTGCTCTGTTCCAAACCCTTTTGTAGTAAGATGAACACTAGAACAAGAGTGACAATGAGTTGGTTTTGCCATCGAATAACCACAATAATGACAACGCAATTGATTTTTATGTTTGTGATAAGTCAAACTCACATCGCATTGCAGACATTGAGGTACGTGACCACAGGTCAAACATTCGATTATAGGCGAAAAACCCCGACGGTTTTGAAACAAAATCACCTGTTCTCCAAAAGACAAAGCTGTTGTAATTTCTTCTATTAAAGTATCACTAAAATGCCCCGACATTTGTTTACGCAAATATTTGTCTTTTAAATCTACTAGTTCTATTTCAGGCATTTTAACGTTGCCATATCTTTTAGAAATTTCAACAAAACCATATTTTCCAGACTGAGCATTAAAATAGGTTTCTAAACTTGGTGTTGCTGAACCCAAAAGCACCTTGGCTTTATGACTATTTGCCAATACAATCGAAGCATCACGAGCGTGATATCGTGGAGATGGATCTACTTGCTTAAATGTTTGCTCATGTTCTTCATCAACAATAACCAATCCCAAATTAGAAAATGGTAAAAATATTGCCGACCTAGCTCCTATAACAATTTGGGCTTTTGAAGATTGTTCCAAAACTTGCTGCCAGACTTCTACCCTCTCGTTATTGCTATATTTCGAATGAAAAACGGCTACTTTATTACCAAAATAATCGCGTAATCTTCCCACTAATTGGGTTGTCAGAGCAATTTCAGGCAATAAATATAGGATTTGTTTTTCTTCCTTTATATAATCTTCAATGAGTTTTATGTAGATTTCTGTTTTTCCACTAGATGTTACTCCGTGCAAAAGACAGACTTCTTTTTGGGTAAAATTTTCTTTTATTTCTTCGAAAGCAATTTGTTGAACTTCACTTAATTGAAGTTGTTCGTCTTTAGTTTTTCCAATGAAATTAACACGATCCACTTGAATGTAATATTCTTCGAAAATTTCTTTATCGATTAATGTTTTTACAATTGTTGATGTCGAATTTGCAACTTCAATTAACTTTTTGACTGTGATTGGTTTTTTCTCGGAAGCACTCAATTGAAAATAACTCAAGACGATTTCCTTTTGCTTATTGGCATTTTTAAGCACTTCCAATAATTCGCTCAAGCCTTCATTTGTTTCGTACTTGGAATGTAATTTTACGTATCGAACTAGTTTTGGTGTATAAGTTTCCAACATTTCTTCTTGAAGGACTAGAATGTTTTTGTCAATCAACTTTTGAATCACTGGAAAAATATTCTTCTTATTTAAAATATTGATTATATCTTGAACTTTCAAAGAACTTTGTTGCTGCAAGGCTTCATAAATTAAAAATTCATCATCTGTGAGCAAACTTTCATCTACAAAACCATCGTTTTTTTGAGAAATAATGGTTTCGCTTTCCAGCAAAAGTGCCGAGGGCATTGCACCACGATACACATCGCCAATGGCACACATATAATAAGAAGCTATCCATTGCCAATGAGTAATCTGAATTTCGGTTACAATGGGTTTTTCGTCCAGAATTTGATGAATTTCCTTGGCGTCATACAAAGTAGGTTTGTTTTGGTGAATAGCGATAACCAAAGCCGTGTAGATCCTACTTTTGCCGAAAGGCACAGCCAAACGCATTCCTATTTTAATGTAATTGTACTCGGTTTCAGAAACGCTGTAAGTAAACGTTTTGTCAAGAGAAAGCGGTAAAATTACTTCTACAAAATGCATTATTTATATGGGATTTTAATTTTGAAAAAAATTAATTCTTTTCTTCAGCATCAATTTTTATTAGTTTTTTCTGCTTTAATTTGGTTATAGAAGCATTTAATTCGAAACCGAGAAGCAGAATGGCGCAGTTTATCCAAATGTAAAACATCATAATCAACAAGGTCCCAATAGAACCATACAATTCGTTGTATTTGGAAAATCGCAACACCCAAATTCCAAAAACATAAGAATCTAAAATAACTAAAACAGTAGTAAAAACTGAGCCTATTGAAATAAATGCACTGTTTTTTGTGTGTGTTGTTCCAAACTTAAAAAGTATGGATATGGTTATCAAAATCATTAGAATTACAAAGACATATCGTCCTAAAATAATTAGGGGAATCCTATCGCTCAACACATCTTGAATGATGGTCATTTGAATAATAACTTCAAAAACAATAATTATGGTAACTGTTAGCAATAACAATAACGACAAAACTAAAGACATTCCCAAAGCAACCAAATATTGATGCAAAAAACCTCTTTTGATAAGCACATGCTTCGAAGATTCAAAACCACCTAAAATTCCATTTAAACCATTTGCCATCAAGAAAATAGACAATATAAAACCAGAAGAAAGTAAGCCTGAATGACTATTATTGAGAATATCGCTAATGATTTTATAAATAGCATCGTAGGTATTGGGTGGAACTCCATCCTTGACAAACTCAAGGAAATCGGCCTGAAATCCTTCGATAGGAATATACGGAATGAGGTTTAAAATAAACAAAGCAAAGGGAAACAAAGCCATGAAAAAGCTAAATGCAATTGCGCTGGCATGATAAGAAAAGGCACTTTCGGCAATTCCGAGACCGTACAATTCCAATAAGTCGTAAAAAGACAAACCTCCTAATTTGGGTAGTTTTATCTTTTTTAATGGACGAACTACATTGCGCAGTACTGGTATTTTTTCAATTTTTGCTTCTATTTCTTTACTCATTTTTTAGATTTAAAAAGCCTTCAAACTCAAATCCATATTATAAATTGAATGTGTCAATGCTCCAGACGAAATAAAGTCAACACCACATTCGGCATAACTGCGAATGGTATTTTCGTTAATGTTTCCAGAGGATTCTGTTTGACATTGATCTCCAATCAGTGCAACTGCTTTTTTGGTATCTTCAAAATCAAGATTATCAATCAAGATTCTATAAATACCATCACTTTCGAGAATTTCCTTGATTTCATCCAAATCTCTGGCTTCGACAATGATTTTTAAATCGAGATTATTTTCTTTGAGATAGGCTTTGGTTTTGGCTATAGCCAATGTAATTCCACCTGCAAAATCAATATGATTGTCCTTTAGCATTATCATATCATAGAGTGCAAAACGGTGGTTTTCGCCTCCGCCAATCTTCACTGCCCATTTTTCGCAAGCACGGAAACCAGGTGTAGTTTTGCGTGTATCTAGAATTTGTGTTTTGGTTCCTTGCAATAAATCAACATAACTTTTGGTTTTGGTAGCAATAGCACTCATTCTTTGCATAGAATTTAATACTAACCTTTCGGATTTTAAAATAGATTGAGAACTTCCTGAAACATGAAAGACTACATCGCCTTTTTTTACAGCTGTTCCATCAGTTATAAATGTTTCCATTATTAGATTGCTATCCACATATTCGAAAATCATTTTGGCAAAAGCCACTCCTGCAATAATACCATCTTCCTTGACAATGAGTTTTGCTTTTCCTGTTGCCAATGTTGGAATACAGGCCAAAGAACTGTGATCGCCATTACCTACATCCTCGCGAATGGCATTATGAATAATGAGTTGTAGTTCGTTGTTAAATTGTTTTTCGCTAATCATTTTTATCTAAAATTTCAAGATGCTAAAGTATGATTTTATTTGGTGATTAGAAAATTTGAGGATTTGGAAATTCAGAAAATTATAGAATTGTTTTCATTTCCAGAATGTTTTTTTCAAGCCGTTTTCATTATATTTGACTATTGAAAGATGTTTTACTAACCAAAAAAGGATGAAAAAAAGAAAGTTTCCTTCTGCACAAACTATTTTACTAGTTATTGCAGCATTTGTAGCCCTACTCACTTGGATTATTCCTTCTGGAAAATATGATAGTTTAATTTACAACAAATCAGACAATACCTTTAGCATTGACAGCAAAGGAAAAACGAGTCAGATTCCTGCTAATCAAAAATCGCTTGACGAACTTTCGATAAAAATACCTCTTAAAAATTTTACGAGTGGTGCTATTTATAAACCCATTAGCATTCCTAATACTTACGAAAAAGTTACGTCCAATCCACAAGGATTTTTTGAGTTTGTACAATCGCCTGTTAAGGGAATAATTGAGGCTTCAGATGTTATCTTTTTGGTACTTTTTATTGGTGGATTGATAGGAATTATGAATCTTTCAGGAGCTTTTGACGCTGGAATATTTTGGTTATCAGATGTACTAAAAGGTAGAGAATACCTGCTAATAATTTTGACCACAACACTAATTGCTATTGGAGGAACAACTTTTGGTTTAGCCGAAGAAACGTTAGCTTTTATCCCCATTTTAATTCCAGTTTTCATTGCTGCTAAATATGATGCCATGGTGGGAATAGCTTGCATTTTTTTAGGAAGTTCTGTAGGTTCGATGTGTTCTACCACTAACCCATTTGCTACCATTATTGCTTCTGATTCTGCTGGAATAAACTGGACTACTGGAATTTATGGAAGAATAATTATGTTCTGTATTTGTACATCTATTTCCATTATTTATATTCTTCGTTATGCAAAACGAATTAAAAATGACCCCACAAAATCAATTATTTTTAACCAAAAAGAAGAAATAGAAAAATTATTTGGTGGCAACAAAGAAAATATCCAATCCAAATTAACCCTCAGATTAAGAATCATACTTTTCATTTTCACGGCAAGTTTTATCATAATGGTAATTGGAGTTTCGATGTTGGATTGGTGGTTTACAGAAATGGCATCCGTGTTTTTTGTTGGAGCTATTTGTATCGGTTTTGTTGCCAAATTAAAAGAAAATGATTTTGTAAATGCGTTTTCAAATGGAGCTGGCGAATTGTTGAGTGTTGCTTTCATTATTGGGATTGCCAGAGGAGTTTCAATCCTGATGAAAGATGGATGCATAAGTGACACCGTGCTTTATAATACCAGCGCCCTAACAGAAGGAATGAATAAAGGTGTATTCGTAAATACGCTGTTTTTTATCTATAATGGTTTATCTTTTTTCATCCCTTCTTCATCTGGAATGGCGGTTTTATCTATGCCAATTATGTCTCCATTGGCCGATACTGTTGGCATTGGAAGAGAAACCATAGTCAATAGTTATCTATATGGAATGGGAATATTCGGATTTATCAACCCAACTGGAATGATATTAGCAACCTTAGGAATCGTTAAAATTGGCTTTGACAAATGGCTCAAATTTGTATGGCCATTGGTGGTCGTATTAGTCTTAATTTCAATGGTGTTTTTAACTCTTTCTGTTTATTAATTGCAGCTTGCAATTTTTACTTTATGGGTTCAAAACTTATTGCTGTTCCTCCTCCTGGAGCCAAATTCAAATTGATTTTTGATTTATTGGTCACCTCTAATGCTCTTATTTTATAAGCAATAGGATTTTTTTGCCAATGGGCATCTTTTGCATCTTCATAGATAATGGCTTTGTACTTTTGCCCTTTGTTAAGAAAGTCTAATTTAATTTCTGATTTTCTTGCATTTTCATCGGTTATTGCTCCAAGAAACCAAGTTTCTTTTCCTTTGGCTTTTCTAACTACAGTTAAATAATCACCTGGTTCGGCTTCAAGGTATTTACTTTCGTCCCAATCTGCAGCGACATCTTTTATAAACTGAAAAGCATCATTGTATTTTTCGTAGTTTTCAGGTAAATCAGCTGCCATTTGAAGAGGAGAATACATCGTCACATACAAGGCTAATTGCTTGGCTAAAGTAGTATGAACTTGTTCTGTTTTACTTTTATCATAAAAACTCATTTTAATTTCGAAAATACCCGGAGTATAATCCATTGGTCCTCCTAAAAGTCTGGTAAATGGTAAAATGGTTTCGTGCATTGGCGGATTTCCGGTGCTCCAAGCATTAAATTCATTGCCACGAGCAGCTTCGGCAGCTATGTAATTTGGATACGTTCTGCTATACCCTGTTGGACGAGAACTTTCATGAGAATTCACCATTAACTTATTATCGGCAAAACGTCTTGCTACAAAATTAAAATGGTTCACCATAGTTTGACCGTCATGAAATTCTCCTCTTGGAATAATTTTGCCCACATAACCCGTTTTGGCAGCTGGATAATCGTATTTTTTCATTAAATCTAAAGCTCGATCTAAATGACGTTCATAATTAGCAACAGAAGCCGAAGTTTCGTGATGCATAATCATTTTCACATTTTTTTCTTTGGCGTAAGCCGAAATAGCAGCAATATCAAAATCAGGATAAGGTGTTGTAAAATCGAAAACCTCTTCTTTCCAGTTGCCAAACCAATCTTCCCAACCTACATTCCAGCCTTCGACAAGAACGCCATCGAAACCATTTTTGGCAGCAAAATCGATATATCTTTTCGTGTTTTCAGTCGTTGCTCCATGTTTTCCAGAAGGTTTCAATTGACCATCGGCAGCGTTTTGAGCATTTTGTGAACCAGCATAATCCCAAGTTGATTTTCCAACATGCATTTCCCACCAAATGCCCACATATTTCATCGGTTTAATATAGGAAGTATCGTCAATTTTACAGGGGTCATTGAGGTTCAAAATCATTTTTGATCCTACAATATCTCTGGCATCATCACTAATCATTATGGTTCTCCAAGGCGAAACACAAGGAGTTTGCAAATAGGCTTTATCGCCAATGGCATTAGGAACCAATTGCGAATTAAATTTGTAATTAGCAACATCAACATTCAAATGCATCACTGGATAATTGACCACAGCAGCTTCAAATATATTTAAGTATAAACTCTCTGCCGTTTTCATCATCAATGGCGATTGAACCATATGTTTTCCTGCAATTGATTTGACTCCAATTCCATTATTCAAATTAAGTTTTTGTGTGTCAATCTCAGAAATTTTTGATTCATTATACACATATTCCTGACTGTCGTAATCACCTGGAATCCAGAAAACTTTGTGATTATCCGTTAAATTAAATTGAGAAACTTCATCCGAAATGATGAAATAATTCAAGTCTGCCTGTTTTGGAAAATCATATCTAAAGGCAACTCCTTCGTCAAAAACCCTAAAAATTAAATTCATTTTTATCTGAGTTCCCTTTTGAATTAAGGAAACTGTCAACTCGTTGTAATGATTTACAATAATTGCTTGTTCTCCTAAAACGGGTTTCCAAGACTCATTGAAAGACGCAGTTTTAGTATTTTCTATTTCAAAATTAGCGTCTAAAGAGGGTTTATCTTTTAGTTTTATTCCTAAAGTGCTTTCAGAAATTACTAGTTTGTTTTTGTAATTTACTACATAAGAAGGCTGTCCAGAAGGAGTCAATTTGAAATCAACAGAAATTCTTTTGGAAGGCGATTGAATATTTTGTGAATAAACCATATTCAGTATAAAAATTAGAGAAAGTGAAAGCAATTTTTTCATTTGAGTATTTATTAATTTATTACACTAAAATAATTACTTTTTTGAATCGATTTTATTGAAAGAAAACTATAACCTTGTAGTGCTAATAAGTCTTTTAAAAACAAAGTAATATCTTAATAAATGATTTACTAAACATTTGAAAGTAATCTTTTTTATTTTTTTAAAACCTAGAAATATTATTTTAAAAGGCTTTTGACATCATTAAAGTAACATCAGAGTACTACTATTTAACAAAAAGTTATTTTCCATCAACATAATCCTGCAAATAGCTGAATCTTGGGGTAAGTTTCCCTTTTTCGGTCATTTTTGCCCTATGTAAAATACCGTCTTTATCTCCATTGAAAAATGCGGGAATTACATGCTCGATAAACATTTCTCCAAATCCTTCGCTCGACTCTTTTGGTAATTCGCAGGGCAAATTATCGACTGCCATTACTACGATTGCTGCAGGATGAAAAACATCGACTTCTTTGTTTTCGATAGGCAAATACCCATAAAAAGGTTCAGCAATAGTCGAGGTTCTTAGGGTACAAGCTATAGAATTGTTGACATCACAAGAGATATCGGCAACTACTTTTATTTTGCAATCCTTGGCTTTTAGCATTTCTTGAGTGAGAATACTTGGAGCGCCATTAGCATGAAAATGTCCCGTGATATAAATGTCGGACACTTTAGTAAACCTTTCAAAATTAGAAACATAGTCCTGTGGATTCTGAAAAAAATCATCAAAATCTAACACTTGGCCGTCTTTTCGAATGTTATAATCCAAAACATCAATTTGAGTATAAACGGGTTGTGTATAATTTTTGGTCAAATAATTTTCAACAGAAATTTCCTTGATTTTAATAGCATCTAGAATTTCTTTGACCCCACTACCTACTTTTCCAGTTCCGGTATTTACAATTTTGATTGGAGGCAAAACCAATCGTTTTAAATGGGCAATCATATCTTGCTTTCCAGAAAGAGATTCAGCTTTTGGGAGTTTAAACAATTCGAATTTTATTCCAAAAGCACGAAAACTATTGTAGGCTCCAACAAATCCAGCGTATTTTCCAAAACCTATAAGTCTTATGTTATGCTCATTGACAATGGTTTCGTGGTCATAAAAGTCAATATTTTTTGCTAACAAAGCTTGTAACAATTTTCGATTATGGGGTTGCTTTTTAATTGTATGTGAAAAAAAGAAATACGATTTATTAGTAACTAAGTTTTCTATTGGAACCTCTTTTACACCAAAAAAAACATCAGAATCACTAATATCGTCACTAACATCTATTCCCATATTTTGATATTCCTCATCTGTAAAAACTCTAATATCAGAACTTTCAACTTTTACAGAAATGCTTTGATGAAGCTGTTTTAGTCTTACCAATTCATCTGGAGTAAACACAACTCTTCTGTCGGGCGTGCTTTTTCTTTCTTTAATAATTCCGAATTTCATATTTATGAATATTATTTAAATATAACTTTTTATTGATTTTTTGTTACAAAAATAACAATTATTATGAATTATATTGCATTTTCTAACTAATGTTTTAATAATTAAAAACACTATTAATTGATTATTAATATCCTATAAAAAAATCAAAATAGGAAATAGAAAACTGTTAAGTTTTTCAAAAAAAGGGCAAAACTAAAGAATAGGATTCTATATATTTGCCTTAATAGCAAACCACTTATGAATTTTATCAAACGCGCAAATATACTACAAATTCTCCTACTGATTTTAGTTTTGAGTTCTTGTACAAAAGAGAAAAAAATAGTGCTTTCCGATGCCGAACTTCCAAAAGACGCATTGCCAAAAATGAAGCCCTTAACCAATGAAAAGCCAAAACTCACAGCAGCATACATCAATAACACCCGAAATTCAATAGATTCATTTTATAGAAAAAACTGGCCAAACAATAGCATGAATGGTGGATTTCTTGTAGCCAAAAATGGTCAAATTATATATGAAAAATATGAAGGTTTTGCCAACTTTAGAGACAAAACACCTATAACTTGCGACACTCCTATTCACATTGCATCAGTTAGTAAAGTGTTAACAGCCACCGCCGTTTTAAAATTGGTCAATGCCAAAAGAATTAATTTAGACGCAAAAGTTACCAATTATTTAAAAGAGTTTCCGTATCCAGATGTAACCATAAGAATGCTATTAAGTCACCGAAGCGGAATGCGCAGTTATGCCTATTTTACGGATCGTGATAAAACAGTTTGGGACCGCCATAATACTCTAACCAATCGAGATATCTTGACCATAATGGGAACCAAAAATATTGGTTTAGAGCAAAAAACAGGTACTCGTTTTGCTTATTGCAATACTAATTATGCTATGTTAGCTTTGATCATTGAAAAAGTGACCAAACTCTCATTTAGAGAAGCTATGAGTCAAATGATTTTCAAACCACTAAGTATGAACCATACTTTTGTTTTGGATTTTGACAAAGACAAGCATAATGTAGCCCCTTCCTATAAAGGAAATAGAGTTGAAATAGGTATTGATTATCTTGATAAAGTGTATGGTGACAAAAACATTTATTCGACCCCACGAGATTTATTAAAATTTGATCGTGCTCGAAATTCACCTTCTTTTTTAGAGCCTGCTCTGTTAAAACAAGTTTATACAGGCTACAGTAATGAACATCCTGGACGAAAAAATTACGGGTTAGGAATTCGAATGATTAATTGGGAAAATGGGAAAAGCTTTTATTTTCATAATGGCTGGTGGCATGGTTTTACTTCGTCATACATCACGTTAAAAGATGAAAATGTTACTATAATCGCTTTGTCTAATAAGTACACCAAAAGTACTTATGCTGTTAGGAAATTAGCGCCTCTATTTGGTCCATATCCTTTTAAAGTAGAAGATGAGTAAGGAGTGTTCAGTAATCAGTATTCAGGTTGCAGTATTGGAATTTGAAATAGATTAATGTACCTTTGCAAAAGATAAAACTTGCCATCTAAAATTAAAAATGGGGTCGACTGGTTTTGACAGCAAGTCGAATTGAAAAGTAAGCACGTCGAGAACTGGGACAATTCTCGTTAATAAAAGGTCTCAAACACTTTACACGGCGAAGGAAACTACGCTCTTGCTGCATAATCTGAATCATAGTAAGATTAGCCTCGTCCTACAAGGTAGGAAAGCAGGATTCATCTCGAAAGCTCTGGTTTATAGCGGTCGATAAAGATGAATCGTAAATTTAAACCTAGATTTTCAGAAGCTTCGGCTGGATTTCGAAACTAAAGAAGCTAAGCAAAGAGCGGTTGTTCCTGACCTAACTCCGAGTCGAAAACCCAATCAGGAAATAAGCGTGTAGAAAGTTTTTTAGTTGCTTGTTTGGACGGGAGTTCGACTCTCCCCGACTCCACTAGAGTGGACAACTCGATTTTATTCGATAATTGTCCACTTTTATTTTTATCTAAACCCTTGTCAATCTGCAAGATAAACCTCAACACATCGTTAATTCTTGTAGTTCGACATTTTTTTCCATCAAAAACATTTTTTTCAGGGAATATCGAACATTTATTAGACTGCTCCCAAATAGTGTCTAACTTTTTGAGGGCAGTCAATTTTGAGGGTGGTTTGATAAAGAACATTTAGTCTGAAGTAATAACAAAATTTCAACTGTTTTACTCCAAGAAAAGAACAGGCTTAATGAAATTTTTAATCCAAATGCAGTCAAGGAACAACTTCAAAATAGAAAACAATTCTAAACTGCACTTAAATTTGAAGCATCAATAGTTTGCAAATTTTTAAGTCTTTTAATATTGTCATTCAATTTCAAAATTCTATCCAATTGTTTTTTTTGAATTGTATATTTAGTGTAATATTTATACAATTCTTTACCGATAAAAAAGGTGCTCACTGAAACTCCTGTGAGTAAACCAATAAAGTAATAAGTAAGATCCATAATTATATATTTTTAAAATTAAAAAGCATTTTCATCCCCTTTCAGGGTTACAATAATTGTTAAAAAACAAATTTTAACATCAGTAATTAAACTCCAACGCTGAACATATTCGATGTCCTTATTTACGCGTCGTATCATATCAGAAACTCTTTTAGTTTCACCTCTAAATCCCGAAACTTGAGCCAGACCAGTAATTCCAGGTTTGACAAAATGACGAACCATAAAATTATGAATGTGGTCATTATAGTCTGATGTATGTTTGATCATATGAGGTCGTGGCCCTACAACACTCATATTTCCTAAAAACACATTAAAAAATTGAGGCATTTCGTCCAAACTAGATCGCCGTAGGAATTTCCCAATTGGTGTGACCCGTGCATCTTCTTTTTTAGCTTGTTGACTTTCATCGCCAACATTTATATACATACTTCGAAATTTATAACAGCAAAAAGGTTCGTTTTTTTTACCCGTTCGCATTTGCTTGAATAAAACAGGTCCTTTACTTTGTTTCTTAATAATAATGGCTAATAAAGGATAAAGCCAAGACATGATTAAAACAATAACCAAACTGCTAAAAATAAGATCGAATATCCTCTTGATTAACCTATTATAAGCATTTTGTAATGGCTCAAAACGTGGCATTATTACATGAAAATTATCTAGATGACTGGAGCAAAAATGTTTTTTTGAAATTAAAGAGAAATCAGGAATAAATTTCAAACGCATACAATGCTTGTCGCCAAGCTCAAAAAAATAATTTAAATCAGAAATATAATCAGGTTTTGATACAATATACAATTCATTTACATTCTCGTTTGAAGCCTTATGAATAGCTTCTGTCAGTGCTATACTAAAATCGTCATTGTTTGTATAATTTACAGTTGAATTTTCGTTAATAATTCCTATAAAGTCAATAAAAAATGAATTTGCTTCTAAATGGGATGCTAATTCGATACTCGTTTTATTAAACCCCCAAATTGCCACTGTATATCGTTTGAATACCCAACCTTTAATTTTATTTATCACAACTGTAAACAAAATTCTGGATATCAAAAAATAGAACAGTAAAAAACTCAATTGAAATAAATTGGCTTTAGTCCCAAAAAAATATAGCACGTCGTCCTGAAAAACATAAATATAGCCATACCATATAATTCTTTGTGTAAAGAATGCTCGCCAACTATTTCGATAAAAAAAATCTAAACTAAAAAGAACATCTACTCGATACAATTGAAAATAGGTAACCGAAAATAACCAACTTAAAATTGTAATAGGAATCATTTTATCAAGAAACATTAGGTTCCACCCTACTGCCTCAGTTGTTGTAAAATTCAAAAATAGTATAGTACCAAATACCATTGCTATCATATCTGCAATTGCACAGCAAATTATGAAGGCAAATTTATGTCTATTACGCATTTCTCAATCTTTTAAATAAATTATAGACTAATGAACCTATGCTACTTCCTAGAACTCCATAAAGAACATCCATTAAATCTGGATTCCTTTTTTGAATTAAAAATTGTCCTCCTTCGGCCATACAAACAATTATTGTTGCTATACCAATATTCTGGATGAAATTTTTATTTTTATTATGTTTTATTTTAAATGCATTTCTATGTTGTGTATAAACTTCTAATAACCAACCTACAGCTATAAAAGGGATTGCAGTACGCAAATTGTAATTCTCATTACTCCAATCTAAAAGCCATTTTGGTATAAAAATTTGATTCTTAAAACTAGAATCAGGCAACCAAGAAAAATAAAATACTAAACCAACAACTACGAACAATAGTACTAAAACAATTTTATTAGACATTTTATACTATTTAATAATTGATGCTACTTTTTATACTGCTTGAAATAAGTTTATGAATGAAAAATTATTTGCTCAGTATTTTTTTATACCAAGGCTTCTTGACTTTTGCTTCTTGATACTGATAACTGTAATTTCGTCCATAACCATATCCGTGGGCAGTTTTCATATTTACCCCGTTGATAATAATACCAATATTTTTTAATTGTTCTTTTTTAACAAAACTATTAATATTGGCTAAAGTGTTCTTTTCTGAATAATCATATTTCAAAACAAATGCTGTTACATCGGCCAAATAACTGAAATTGAGCGTGTCAGAAACCATTTGCACCGGAGCTGTGTCTAAAATTATATAATCATAAAGATTTCTCGCTTCTTCAATTAATGATTCAAAATTTGAATTAGTCAATAATTGAGTCGGATTGGGAGGAATTTCTCCTGAGAATAGAACATCCAGATTATTTGAAAAATTAGTATCTTTTTGCAAGAATTCTTTCCAATCATCACTTTTATTAGACAAATAATTTGTTAACCCTAAAACATTTCTATCAATATTAAAATATTCATGCAATTGTGGATTTCTTAAATCAACCCCAATTAGCAAAACTTTTTTATTAAGGTTACTAATTGTTATTGCATTATGAAAAGCACAAAATGATTTTCCTTCTCCTTGAATTGAGGAGGTAAATAGTATTACACTTCCTTTATTTTCTTTATTTCTAGGCAGCAGGTAGGTTATGTTTGAACACAAGGTGCGGGTTGCCTCGGCTATCAAAGAACGTGAATTTGCTGTGTTGTCTAATTTTTCGTCATCACTAATTTTAGGAATAAATCCCAAAATAGGCACATTAGGAACAACACTCTGAATGTCTTCTTCGTTGTGTATTTTAGTATCCAATCGGAAATTAATATAAAAGATTCCAAAAGGGATTAGAAAACCAAACAAAAAGGCACCTATCATAAATGATTTGGGCTGAGGAAATATTGCTGAATAGTTTGTTTCAGGTGAATTTAGCGTCTTTAAATTTGATTCTATAATTGCACCATTTAAAACGGCTTCCTCTCTTTTTTGTAATAATGCTACATATGTTTCTTCCTTCAATTGCAGATTACTATTGATGTTACCCAATATTTTATCTTTTGTTGGAATACTTTTGGCTTTTGAATTTGCTACGCTTTGTTCTGTCTTATTAATCCTATTGGTTTGTTTTAGAAAATTTAAATACCCTTCTAAAGTATTCAATATCTCTTGTTTTTGAACCTTCAACTGTGTCATTAAAGCTGTATAAGCCGGATTATTTTTTCCCGCTCTTTGTAATACTAATTCACTTTCTAAAAGTCTTGAATTGTAATTTATAAGCATTTGATTGACTGTAGGTGCATCTAATTTGTAATCTGTACCTAAAGTTGATGTTGCGCTTGAATTTCTTACATCATTAATTGCAAAATTTGTTAGTGAAATTTGTTTTTCATTGAGCATTGAGCTCTCATTTTTCAAGCTTCTATCAGAGGTTTTTTCGACAATATAATTGTCCATTGCCACTATATCATTTTTTTGCAAAAACTTTTCTTTAGAACTTTGAATAGAATCTTTTTCTTTATTAAAATTCTTTATTCTTTCATTTAAATAGTTTACTGTGTTGATATATAATTTTTGCTTATTAATTACAATATTTTTATCCAACAAGACGATAATGTCGCTTAGTATTTGTCTTGAACGAACTGGGCTTGTGCCAATATGATTCAGTTCTATAGTTCCTTTTGACTTTTCATCAGATGAGACTATAAGTGATGATTTTAAGTTTTTTAAAGCTATATCAGTAGGTTCAAGACTTACCATATATTCATTTTCGAAATAAAAAGAAGGATTCTTCTTTGCTTTATCTGATAATTGAATCGTAAATGGCAAACCATCTATAGTTTGTTTTCCTTCATATCCACTAAAACTATAACTTATATCTGTATTTGGATCAGTTAAAGTAAATCCTTCTGGATTTATTTTTACATCATAAGAAATTAGTGGTAATGAATCAACAGAAACTGTAGGATTCAAAATAAAAGGAACTGCGTTTACATATTTACCTTTTAATTTATCAACCTTTTCAAAATATCTTACATTTAGATTTGTGCTCTTTACAACTTTCAATAAAAAATCGTTGGATGTGATAAGCCTAATTTCATCTTCTAAATTATCTTCTTTGTCTTTTTGATCAGAACTAATGGTAATAATTTTGTTTTTATCTTCTTGTTTTTTATCAATCAAGATTAAAGCAGAAGTTTGGTATGTTGATGGTACTGTTTTTATATAATAAAATGCGGCTCCTATGGATATAATTAAACTAGCTAAAAACCAAGGCCAATATTGGAAATACTTTAAAAATTCTTTTTTAAAATCCATCTTATTTTTATTTATTCAAATATAATTTTATTCCTAGGTATAATTCAAGCTTAATTACCTGAAATACTTAAAAAAAATTATTTTATTCAATCTATGTTAATTTTGTTTAATAAGTAAGAAGAGTGCAAGTATAGAAGCTGTTAATCCTAATACTTGAATAGGATCTTTGATTAGACCTCCACTATTTACTTTTAACTTATTAGGCGATACAACAATAACATCATTTTGTCTGATTCTATATTCTGGATTAGACATCCAAGAAGCTGTTCTCAAATCAATATGATACACCAAACGTTTTCCATCAACTTCTCTAATTAATTTTACATCTTTTCTAATTGCTGAATAGGTAAGATCTCCTGCCAGACCTAGTGCATCAAGCAAACTTATTGACTCTTCTGTAAAAGGTTTTACACCAGGCGAATTCACTTCTCCTAAAATGGTAAATTTATTATTAAGTACTCTAACAAGCACTGTTGGACTAACTAAATACCCCTCAGTAATTAAACGCTGCTTAATCACCCCTTCCACACTTGTTGGAGTCAATCCGCCTACTTTGACTTCATTCAGAATTGGCATAGTAATATTTCCTTGAGGCGTAACTAAATATCCAGATAATTTCATCATCTCTACATCTGAATTATTTGAAGTTGCTGCATTATGATTGAATGGAGCAGCTACTGTAGGATTTAAATCACCAATATCTATTTTTAGGATATCGTTAGGTTGAATTTTAGTTGTTGCATAATTTAATTGAGAATTAGAATACTTATCTATATCTTGTAAATACAACATGTTTTTCTTAGTAGTGCAAGATTGCAACAACAATAATAGCAATAAGAATATTGAGAGAAGAGTTTTTTTCATTTTAATTGTAGGTTATATTGGGGATTTTAATTTTTATAAATTATTATTGAAATAAAAATTGATTTAGACAAAAAAATTACTTTTATAATTGAACTAAATACTGTCTTAAAGCAATAGTTTTTTTAAGAAACACTACCATAAATGCTGTTAGTCCGTGAAATTTATAAATTTTATAGTCTTCACGCAAAACTTCAAAAGCACGTTTTGCATTAGTACTCATACCACCCATTCTCATTTTGACAATGTAAGCATTGATATAACTCATCTTAATTTTATATTTGTACAAATAGCGTAGCAAGAATTCTGTATCTGAAGCTATTTTAAAATCAAGGTTGTAAAAACCATTTTTATCAATTACTGATTTTTTCAAATAAACGGTAGGATGCAATGGCAACCAACCTTCTTTAACTTTTTTGAGACTAAAAATACCACCTATTCTATCTCTAACCAAGCGTTCTTGCTTATCATTCGTAACATAAACACCATCACCATAAACACCTTCTATACTAGGATCGTAATTGAAACGAGCAGCAATTCTTGAAATAGCATTTACATCATAAAATTCATCGTCTGAATGCATCAAACCAATAACATCGCCCGTTGCTAATTTGAGTCCTTTGTTTATAGCATCATACATTCCTTTGTCAGGTTCCGAAATATATTGACTAATCCTATCACGATAGGACTCAATAATTTCTTGTGTTCCATCTGTAGAGTTACCATCAACAATAATGTATTCAATGTCTTGATAATTTTGATTCAATACACTTTTAATGGCTTTTTCAATTGTCGCTTTCCGATTAAAACATACTGTAATTATTGTTATTTTCATAATTATTATTATTTAAAACTCGTTAGATGAATTATACTATTTATATTAATTAAATTTAAAAAACAGTTTATATTTATTATTAATTATTCGTTTCAATTGGCTAGAATTTATGTTAATATTCTATTTCCTGAACAAAAAAAAGAAATATATATCACTAAAACATATATTCTCTATATACAGCTATAATAATCGATAAATAGCATATTTTTTTAAATACAAGACTGTTTTTAGAAAATTTTGAGTAGTATTTTTATTATCAATTACAAATAATAAAACTTGTTTTTATTACCATTTTTGACTGTTTTAAAAGCATAATTTCTTGAAAGAATTACCTTTTATTTAGTGCTTTAATTGACATATAATTTGCTCTAACAAAAAAACTTCTTCCTCTATTAAAAGAGAAAGAAGTTTTTAAAATAAATCATGAAAAAAGTTAAAAGAAAAGTTTTATTGATTTAATAATAGTTTATCAAAATAGCTGATAGTTGTAATTAAACCTTCTTTGAGTTGTATTTTAGGCTCCCAACCATTGAGCTTATTTTTAGCTAAAGAAATATCTGGTTGTCTTTGTTTGGGGTCATCTTGAGGCAAATCTAAATGAATAATTTTTGATTTAGATCCTGTCAATTCAATAACAGCTTGCGCCAATTCGAGCATAGTAAATTCATTAGGATTTCCTAAATTTACTGGACCTAAAAATGAAGGTTCAGAGCCCATCATTCGAATCATACCTTCTACTAAATCGTCAACATATTGAAACGAGCGGGTTTGTAAACCATCACCAAAAATAGTAATATCCTTTCCTTGTAAAGCTTGCACAATAAAATTAGAAACTACTCTTCCATCTGCTGGATTCATATTGGGGCCATAGGTATTAAAAATACGAATGATTTTGATGGCAACATTATTTTGATTGTGATAATCCATAAATAAAGTCTCAGCACAACGTTTTCCTTCATCATAACAAGAGCGAATACCTATTGGGTTTACGTGTCCCCAATAAGTCTCAGGTTGTGGATGCACTAAAGGATCGCCATATACTTCGCTGGTACTGGCTTGTAATACTTTAGCATTAACGCGTTTTGCTAATCCCAAAACATTTATGGCACCCATTACAGATGTTTTAATCGTTTTTATGGGATTGTATTGGTAATGAACAGGCGATGCAGGACAAGCTAGATTATAAATCTCATCCACCTCAGCATAATAAGATTCTGTAATGTCGTGTCTTACCATTTCAAAATAGGGATTGTCCAATAGTTCAATAATATTTGATTTGGCTCCTGTAAAGTAATTGTCTAAACAAATTACTTCGTTCCCTTCATTTAATAATCTTTTACACAAATGGGAACCTACAAATCCAGCTCCTCCGGTTATTAATACTCTTTTCATTATGTTTTGTTTTGTTTATATTAATACTGTCTCAATTTGACAGTGTTTTTTAATTCTAAAATTAAATTAAGCACCGTTTAATAAAATAGCCATAATCCATTTATTGGAAAACGTTATTTAAAAAATCTAGTACAAATATGAGACTATTTATCCCATTTAGCTTCAACCTTTTTTAAAATAATAAATTGCTCATAGATACTTTTCATCACACAAAATCTAAATCCTACTTTACCATCTAAGAAACCGAGTTTAAATATATACATGTAAAAAAATTTCAATAAAGGACGTAAAGGCATTTTATAACTAATAGCCTTTAAAACTCTTCGTTTTTCGTATGACTTACCAGTAATTAATTTACTAAAAGGTATTTTATTTAGAGATACATTTTGTTCATTTTCAGCTTCTTCAGCTGCATATTTCAAATGCTTGACAATCCATTGATTCAATCCTTTGCTAAAAAAATAATGTTCATAAGAGTTTTTTAATTTTCCTAAACCTTTTTTAAGATCACATTCTCTTTGTCCGTGACCAAATTGTTCAAATCGAGCATCTGAAAGTTTATGAAAACGCATTTGATAAACTGTTCCAGCAGAATGTTTTAACCAGGTACCCCAAAGAATTTCTTTTGCAGGTACCAAAAAAGCTCCAAATTGATATTCTTCAATCCTTGTATTGCATTCTACTCTCAACTCATTGGTAAAATGTTCATCTGCATCTAAATGAAAAACCCATTCGTGTTTAAAATCAATAGTATCATTGGCAAAATTGCGTTGTTGAGCAAAGTCTGTAAATTTATTTTGAAAAACCCTTGCTCCTGATTTTTTAGCAATTTCACAAGTATTATCACTACTAAAACTATCTATTACGACTATATCATCACACCATTTTATAGATTCTAAACAACCAGACAAAGTATCCTCCTCGTTATAGGTTAATATAATTATGCTAAATTTATTTTCTATCCTCATTCTTATAGAATTATTTATTAAACTCTTTGATTTTGATTAATTCGAATTTCAATTATTTATATTAAACTCTCTTAAGTAAAAAAGTAACTAGATAATAATAAATTAATTTATAATTCAAGTTGTCTATTTAGCTTAATAGTCTTTGCAGGATTCCCTCCTACTATGGTATTTTCTTCCACCTTTTTGATGACAACAGCACGTGCTGCTATGACAGCATTATTCTCAATACTAACTCCAGGACCTATGAAAGCATCAGCGGCAATCCAAACTCCATTTCCAATCGAAATTGGTTTTAATATCAATGGAAAATCTTTTTGGGAATAATCATGAGTCGATGCACATAAATAAGTCTTTTGCGAAATTACTGTATTGTCACCAATACTAATTCTACCCTGATTGTAACAATCTACTTTAGGTCCTAAACTTGAATTTTTACCAATTTCTAAATTCCAAGGTGCCCAAATTTTTACAGAGGCATAAATATGAGAAGACCAATCTATTTTTGCTCCAAAACACTTTAAAACTAAAACACGCCATTTTTTAAACAGCCGAGAAGCAAAAGGTCGAAATAAAATTAAACGGATACAATTCCATACTAATCTTGAAATTTTATTTTTCAAACTAAAAGAATGATTGTAAGTAGATAAGTCCAATGTATTAGGTATTAGTTGTTATTTTTAATTAAGAACTTTTTGATATAAATCGATTATTTCTTTTGCCACCACTTTCATTTCATACTTTTCAGAAACTAGCCTTCTTCCTTGAATTCCCATATTATTCAATTCATCAACCGATGTATGAGTTACTTTTTCAATGATTTTTTGTAAATTTATAACCGATAAGTTAATCCACCAACCACATTGATGTACTTCTAAATCTTCCCAAGGTGTTCCCTGAGTTGTTATTACGGGCACTCCTACTGCTAGCGCTTCGGCCACAACAATCCCAAAATTTTCACTATGTGTGGGAAGCACCATTACATCTGCAGATCTTAAAAAGTCCCATTTATCTTCACCATATTTAGCACCAACAAAATGTACATTATTTAAATCCTGAACACTTTGAGTTAAGTTTGCTATATAATCGTCATCTCCATTACCTGCAATTTCAAGCGTCCAACCCAAGGTATTAGCATTTCTCCAAGCTTCTACTAGTAATTCAATTCCTTTTTTAGGATGAATTCGAGACAGAAACACCATCTTCTTACTTCCATAATGAGTTTTAATTCCTTTCACATCATTTAAATCAATGCCATTTGGAATAATGTAGATTGGATTTTTGAAACCTAATGCTTTAATATTTTCTGCTTCCATTTTAGCAGTTGCATGCAAGCAATCTGATTTTTGTATGGCTTTTTTTTGATATAAAAATAGTGCTATTTTCTTTTTTAATGGGTTATGAGCCAGAATCCAAGGTTCCAACATACCGTGAGGAGAAACAATCACTTTAATTCCTAATTCTTGAGCCACTTTTTGAAAACCCCAATTTTGAGGGTTCCAAATTCCATTAATATGAACAATATCTGGTTTTTCATTTTGAAGAAAAACACGAAATTCTTTAATTAAAGCAAACCAATGTAACAAACTTTTATCAAAAAACTTAACAGAAATTCCTTCTATATTTATTGGATCTTTAGAAGCTCCTGTAGCTATACTAAAGGAGATATCCTTATTAAAAGATTTACTCAACAAACGAATATATTCTGTTGTTCCTCCACCACTTTTATCGATACTGGCTATGTAATGAATTACTTTCATTGTTTTATTAAGTTCTTTAATCAATTATTTATTTTGTTTTTTATATTTTAAAAAACAAAGCCTACTTCTCTATTAAAATATTTATAATCTTTTGACAATTCTTTAATTTCTCTAGCTGGATTTCCACCATACAACCTATAAGGAATTGTAAAGGCTTTATTTAATAATGAGTTGGCTCCAAGTACACAATAAGGAGGTAAAATTGCACCTCCTAAAATAGTTGATGCTGTCCCAACAAAACAATAATCTCCTATAGTTATAGGATGACTATCTTGAATATTTAATTCGATATTAATAGAATGTGTCAATAATTGACTCGAATAACCTGCAATTGTAACAAAATTACCAATTTGAATTACATTGGTACAATCGATATGGTGCTTTTTTGTAATGGAAGAGTGCTGTCCGATAATTAAACTTGATTTACGCTCATTTTGATGAGAAAAATGCTTGGAATTAGTATTAGTAGGAAATCCTGTAATCCAGTTACTTCTTGCTATTGTAGATTGATTTCCAATTGATATAAGATCTAAATGTACAGCTACATTAAAATGTCCAATACTCGAATTCAAATCCATAATCATTTTTTTTGGATAAATCCAAGAAAGCCCAATTCTAGCCGATGGATGAATTTCGTATTTAAAAAAATGTATTAATATCCATCGCTTTAATGGCCATGGTAATAAAACGGTTATCAATTTTAAAAATACCATAATTATTTATTTATTAATTCAATGTATTGCTGAATCGTATTATCAAAATCAAACCTTCTTGCATTTTCAAAACCTAGTCTAACGATTTCATTTCTAAACTTTTTATCTTTCAATTTTAGAAATTGATTTGCAAAAGAGTGTGCATCGTCTGGATCAGCATATAATGCTGCATTTCCCCCCACTTCATTCATCATAGGAGCTTTATTACTAGTAATAACAGGTGCTCCACAAGCTTGAGCTTCGATTATAGGCCACCCAAATCCCTCTGAATAGGATGGAAAAATCATAGCTTCGCACATAGAATATAATGCTATAATTTCTATATTAGTAGGATTGTTTATTTGTAAAACTCGATCTGAAATTTTTAATTTTTGAATTAATTCAAGCAAATCATCATTTAATGCTTCACCAGCTAAAACTAAAATTCCATCCCAATTGTTTTGCAGCTCATAAATCATATTGATTAATAATTTTCTGTTTTTGCGCTCCAAATCCGAACCAACATGCAATATAATTGTTTTGTCTATTAGCTGTTGATACTTACTAAGCTCTACTCGAATTTGATCTTTTGACAAAGGAATGAATTTTTCAGACAAAGCATTATGAATGTATATCCAATTTTTGATTTTATCTGACTTAGTATCAATATCTTTTAATTGATTTAATGTGAATTTAGAAACTGCTGCCAATTTTTTAGCTCCAGACAAGGCATTTAAAATTATTTTTTGCAAAATTCTACCTGATTTTGTTGCAGAGCAATAGGTATCTGTAAATCCAAGACCAGCCCGTATTGCTAAAACATCATGACAGGTTATTATTGTCTTTGATTTGGGTAAAAAATGAAGATAAAAGGCATTGGAATGATCGCAAATATGGTAGGCCACTTTTCTAGATAAAACAAAATTCAAACTTCTAATACACAAAAGTTTAACCGGAAATAAAAGAAATTTATCAATATACCCCAACCATTTGAATAGACTTGAGTTAATAAAACCAAGCTTCCCAAATATTTCATTGGGACGTATCACATCTACTTTAAATTTAGATTTTGCATATCCCTCCGCCATCAACACCTCAAAAATATACATACTAAATTGCTTATCAGGCTTATAATTACCAATTAAAATTATTTTAGAAATCATAAAATATTTTTTTGAAGTGGAATTTCATCTTTTTTTAAACTAGCCATAACCAAACCTGCCATAATAATTGAGTAACCCAAAACGCTAGGCTGCGCCCATTGCCCCTGAATTATTGCCACACAAGCGGATCCACAAATTATAAAAGGAAGAAGTTTTTCTTCTTTTGGTAATCTTAAAGACTTAATCGCAATACTAATGGCTAAAAAAATACGCAAAACAATTAGTCCTCCACCAAAAACAATTCCTTGTTCTCCTGCTAAACGACCAAACTCGCCTTCTGCAACAAGAAATTTTATTTTACCAGATAACATTTGCGCACCAGCATTTGTTCCCATACCCAAATTTCCTACGAACAAAGGTTGTTTAAATAGGTTAACAATGGGATCAATTAAATCGTTCAACATCCTTAATCCTATAGAATCTTTAAAACCACCACCTGAAGTAGATTTATTTGCAGCATCAACACGATGCATAAATACTTCAGTACTTAATCTAAATATGGTTGAATATTGTTGTAAAATAATTATTAAAAAATAAAAAACAATACCAATAAAAACTAACTTAAATACCATTTTGAAAGTAGTAACCGATGCAATTATTGCAAATAAACCAACAATAAGAACTCCAACTACCGCACCACGGCTGATGGTTAAAGGCAAAGCAATTATCAAAGTTATTGTACTTGTGTATAATAAAATTTTAGAGCAATAATCTTTAGACAACCAAAAATAAAAAACAAAAACAGAAACAGCTGCATAAAAAATGACCAAACCTGAAGTAAATGAAAATGTACCAGGTGGTCTGCTATATCCCATTGCTCCAGAAAATCCCGCGCTTCCCTCTCCACCAATTCCAATATTAATAAAAGCAGTTTGGGGACTTATATATTGAAAATAAACCACTAAGGTCATCAAAATATTCATCACTAAAAGGAATCTCCCCATTTTGAGCACATCCTCTTTTGTAAAAACTTGCCCAATTATAAAAATCAAGGGGAAATGAAGCAACATAATCCTAGCACCATAAAGACCTACAAAAAGATTACCATGTCCAAAGGTTAAAGTAATTGCTAATCCAAATAAGGTAAATATCACCCCTGCAACAGTATAAGTATTTAAAAATTTATAATTCAAATATAAAGCTCTAATTATTATATAAATAGCAATTGGATCACGTACTACTAATAATGGGGTAGCCAAACTAGGTAAAATCCACTTTCGCAAAGCTCCTTCAAAAATCCAAAGTAAAAGATACAACCAAATGGCTATTTTCAAAGAATTATCCGTAGCGGGTTTTAAAATTTTTTCTTCCGTTATATTCATTTAACTCGGTTGATTATAAAAATTTAATTGAAGAAAGTGCATCAGCCATTTCTTGTCCATAAACTGACCAAGGCCTAGTTTGTGCCTTTCTTTGAGCCGCAAGCCCAAATTGTTTCACCAGTTCTGGATTTTCAAGTATTTTAGTTAATACTTGTTTTATTGCAATTGAGGAGGCAGCTGGTACAATCCATCCATCCTCACCATCTTTGATTAAATCAGGTCCTGCTGTACGCTCTGTTGTAATTACTGGTACACCTTGAGACATTGCTTCCGTAATCACTAAACCAAAGCCTTCAAAAAGTGAAGGAAAAACAAAAACATCATGTTCTCGCATACAAGATAATACTTGTTCATGTGACATTGATGGAATCCATTGGTGCTTTTCTAAAGCTTGATTTAATGCTTTACAATTAGGAACCGCTTTGTGTCCCACCACTGTTAATTCTAATTTATCTTGTAACCCTTCTACTGCTTCAAATAAATATGAAAGCCCTTTTCGTTGAGACAAACCACCTATAAATAATACTTTAAGTTTTCGATTTACTAGTGGTTGATATTCTTTTTTTATCACACTATCAGGAAAACCGTAGGGTATGACTTTTATTTCTGGCAATTTCCCTGAATACTCCTCCAATGTTTTCTTAGTAAAACTACTTGCAACAAAAATGACATCTGCCAAGGCTAATTCTTGGTCTTTTTTATCCAACTTTGCATTAGAATCACTAAAACCAGTTAGCGTACTTGACCAATCAGGATTGATATCAAATTCTTTTTGCATTAAAACACGAGCACTTTTCCAATAACCAATAGGTAAATCATATATACAATTAATGCCTAATTGTTTTGCTTTTGTAAAAGTAGCTAAAGCACCATCTTCATACCCATAAACCCCTACAACCCCTTCTTTTTTAGCTTTATATAAATTATTTGCTACCCATTTATCGTGATTTTCATAAACTTTATCAATACAAAAAAAACCCGTTTCGTGTTTTATTAAATATTCAATTTTCAGCTTTGAAGCCAATATACGTCCAAATTCAAAAAAAGAGTTGGATCGGGTAAAAGTTTGCCAAGTCTTATCAAGACTTCTTCTTTTTAAATCTTTTAGTTTAGGATTAGATCCTAACTTGTATAATAATTGACCATGAAAAATAGCAACACAAGTATATAATTTATATAAAATTTTATTTTTATATAAGCCATTAATCAATGCCTTTGTGTTTGCATTTAATGTTGGATGTGAAAACAATATCATTTTAACCATGCGTTATTTGTTGCAAGAAATTCACAAGGATTATAATTCAAAACGTCAATTCTCTTTTTTTCAATTTCTTTTGCAGGATTTCCAGTTACTATTGAATAATCATTTACATTTTTACTCACTACTGCACCTGCACCTACTACTGCGCCCTTACCAATACTTACTCCTGGTAAAATGATGGCATTGGTTGCTATCCAAGCATAATCTCCAATCGAAATTGGCGCTTTTTTATGTCGCCATAATGAATCAGAAACATCGTGAGATGCACTCAAAATAACCACTCCATCATTTATACAAACATATTTCCCAATAGTAACTTTATCGTGTAGGGCAATCTCAACCCTACCTAAAGTACTAAAATCATCAATTGATAAATTTTCTTTCTTCCCATTAATGTTAACAATTCCAATCTCGGCTGTTTCTGATATTATTGCTCCATCATTAATAAGTTTTTTTCGTCTTTTATTATTTTCAATTAATTCTGAAAAGGTCAACAAACGTTTGGCCCAACTAATAAAAAAAGATTTGCTAAACAGTTGAAATTTAACTCGGTTATTCCATAAATATTTTAGACTAGCCATAATTAATACCTTATTTTAATCCCTTTAAAAATTTTATTGCTACAAATTCTAAATTATTCTCATTAGAGGCTATAAATTTTCTATTAATAAACTCATTTATAGATTCTATGTTTTGATAATTTACTAAATTTAAAAACCTTTCTTGATTAAATCCTTTAACTGTCCAATTTCTAGCAACACATAAAACGGGCAATTGATGATCAAACATAGCTGCCAAACTACCACTTTTTTGATTCAATATATAAGGGGTTGTCGAAATTCCATATTGACAACTTGACAACAACATACTGATTTTTGAATCGGTAACAAATCCTGTAATTTCAAAATTAATTTGATTGTCCAAGAATACTTTTTTCCATTCTTCTATAGCAACACCACAGTTTCCAATGAAAATAAAATTTAATTTTCTTTTTTCTTTTGATGAGGACAAAACCTGTTTTAATTCATCAATAAATTTTGCTACAGGTGCTCCATAATGAATACCTCCAAAAACACAAAATCTCAACTCAAATTCATCTGTAGCTGTTCTCGAATTTGATTCTACACTTTTAATAATATTACTAAACAAAGGCAATATTTGCGCATTATATCCTAAAGCTTGTATTTTAGATTGATATAAATCTGTTTGGGTATTAATTATACTATTTTTATTATTTTTTAAAATATTTAAAACTATTTTCTTTTGTAACAAGCCAATACATTTACTCTTAAATGTGGCACCCGAATCCATTCCTATCCACAATTCATGAAACATAATTTGCCATTTATGATTTCCTTTTAATTTCTTTAAAAAGGATGGCAACCAAAAAGGCAATCCCTTAGGATTAAAACTGTAAGGCACAAATTGTAAACTAATCCAATCGGGTTGAAAATCATTTAAAATATTTTGAGACCAAATAAAACGTTGTTTAGTAGAACTGGATACAGGAATACGATAAACTACAATTTTATTTCCTTCAATTTCCTGAATTTCATTTATATATAAACTAGAATGGTTATCACATAGTGCTAATATTCTAGTTTGATGACCCATAGTCGTCAACATACCGCACAAACGACGCGTATAATCTCCAACTCCATCTTTACCAGGTTGGGCTGAGCCACATATAAATAAAATAGTCATGTTTTTGAAACTGTATTATTGAAATAGATTTATAAATAAAATTAGCCGTTTTTCTTGCTAAACAACTTACCATAAATCAAATCATAAAAATCGATAAAAGAAATCTCAAACAATTTTCTATTGACCCAACAAATATAGAATCCATTTAACCTTTTTCTACCAACCATTTGCTGAATAAAGGCTTCTTTGTTATTTTTAACATATTTCTTAAATGTTGTTTTGAGCAATTGAGAAGGTTTTTTTGTATTCTCTAGGTATTTGGTAATCCAATTTTCCATTCCTATAATACCTGCTCTTTTTAATTCTAAACTGCTTGTACTGGTAATATTAAATTGATTTTTTCGATATAAAAATACAGGATTAGATGTGTAAGCAATCCCTTTATCTCCACAAGCTATAAAAGCAGAAACATAATCAGAAGACCAAGCTAAGGGCAGTTTAAAAAAACCACCATTAGTTAATAAAGTACTTTTTCTAAATACAATGTCTGAAATAAATTGCTCACTTCTGCCTTCAATACAATTTTTAATATAGTCATCTGTACTTTCAAATTCAGGACAACAATTACTTAATTCAATTTCTTCCGACTTTTCATTAATAATTTTTATTCTACAATGAAAAACATCTAATTCAGGATATTTATTAATTAGTTTGTCGAATTCAAATAAATAGTCTGCCCCTAATTTATCATCGTCGCCCATTAATACAAAAAAATCACCATTAGCCAAATTCAAACATTTATTCCAATTATCAATAACATTTTCAGCTCCAGTGTTAGTCTCATTTTCGTAATATCTAATTCGAGGATCATTAAATTTTTCAACAATGTTCTTTATATCATCAGGTGAGCAATCGTTTACAATAATTAACTCAAAATCCGTAAATGTTTGGGATACTATACTATTTATGCATTCTTCTAGAAAACGTCCTTTGAATGCTGGAATACCAATCGAATATCTCATATTATAATTTATTTGAAAACCTAAATATTAATCATTAGTAAGTTTGTTATTCTCTTTAAACAATTTTAAAATTTTAAAATATCCATAGGAAACATGCAAAATCATCTGTATAAGAGCCACAAAAATATTTAAATATAAAATTCCTTTTAAAGTTGCAATATCAAAAATAAAACACCCCAAAATAATAGGAAATAAACTTGCTGAAATTGAAATATAATAATGTAAAATCCAACCTCTACTCAAATAAAGAGATAGAGCTGCACTTAAAATCATTGATATTGTTGTTCCAATTATTAAAAGTAATAATTCAACATTTAGTCCTTGATAATTTTTTCCCAAAACCCATAAAATTTGATCCGAAAAAAGATAACAAACTAAAACAATAAAAAAAGAAAGAACTGCAAAAGAAAGGATAATTTTTAAATAATGTTGTAATAATTTTTGAGGTTGATTCTGTATTCTAGCAAATCTAGGAACAATTAATGTTGTAAATATAACTAATAGAAGATTTAAAATTGAACTTAATCTTCCTAGAGCTCCAATTTGAGCTAAAGAAGCTGCTGTTCCAAATATCGAAATTATCCAAGTTGAAATTTGACCTGAAAAACAATAATATATTAGTCCTGGCAAACTTCTTTTTACAATTATTGAAATTTCATTTTTTACTACCAAATCTTCTAACTGTTTTGAGTCGGCAAAAATATTGGTCGCATTTTTTAATTTAAAATTACCATATATTCTCGCTACTCCACTTGCCAAGATTGAAAAATAAGCAAAAGGAAAAATGA
>ERZ1034361.95-NODE-95-length-59861-cov-6.496872_pt1 | contig 59861 bp, 83 predicted proteins | sample MGYA00520617_ERZ1034361 | MGnify/ENA primary metagenome ERZ1034361 (study PRJEB33736, sample SAMEA104284507) | Azolla filiculoides | biome: Urban; feature: Water surface; material: Ditch water | place: Netherlands | collected 2015-10-28 | depth 0-0.1 m ... | reverse complement strand
AATCTGTGTCTTTTTGTCTCCCCGGCCTCTTCCTCGGGGGGGGGGGGGGGGGGGGGGGGGGGGGGGGGCCTGTGGGGGGTACCTACTACTATCATCGCCAGCCCCTCTCATTCCGTGCGAAACCCACATTTAATTCTAAACTGCGATATAATACATACATGCTGAACAACACAGCATACCGGCCTAGCGGTTCTAGGATTACTACTGATAGGAGCCTACCATGGCACGCAAAGCAAACGCCTTCTCTTTTACCCGTACCATCGCCGCCAAGCGTGAGGACCTCGCTCGCGCTCGCGCCGAAATCGCCGCTCTCGCGTCGCACGCTGAGGACTTCAAGCCCGCATATGCGATTGCAAACGCTGTGCTCGCGTTCGCGGCGACACAGGGTTTCGACAAATACGTGCACGCGACACCGTGTGTTTACAGCTGGTCGACCGGCGATGACCTGAGCATGGACATCCGCTTTGAAGGCAACGTCGATTCTCTGAAGGTCGGCCCCGTCCCTGCGATTGCCGAGTGCATCATGGGGTTCGGCTTGGAAGCCACCGACACGGTCGACTACGCCGCTGAGTGGTGCGCATCCCGCACATTCAAATTCGCTGGCAAGGTCGGTCAAGTGCACATGAACATCCGCTTTGAAGCTGGCGTGAACGACGGCTCAGACCAGTGCCGCAAAGTGATGGTCGGTACCGAACTGAAGGAGGTCGCAAAGTATGAAATCGTCTGCGCTTGACGTAGCGCTGGCCCTAGCCATCGGGCTAGGGTTGTGCGCCCTGATCCTTCACGGCCTCGACGCCCTCTTCTTCTGAAGCCAGCCCACCTCGGTGGGCTTTTTTTCGTCCCGAAACTATCACTACTATCATGGCCGCCCCTTGACAATCGCGGCCATCCTCGCTCCAGTATGCGATGACCCACGTCTAGGCTCACCACATGAGCCAGCCCATCCACGACTACTATCACCCGTGGCCAGTCCCATGGGATTAAATTGTGGACATATCCGCCGGATGTGGGTTATAATAGACCCATGGCAACGAAGCCATACCCGCCGGGGGGTTTCCCGGGTTACTTGTTGATTGGATTTCAAAATGACAGCTACCACCACCCAAGCCGCCGTTATCGGACACCGTGACGCCAAAGCGGGCGCGTTGATTCTCAAGGCGGGCAAAGCCGCCGCCACCATGCTTCAGAGTTGCAAAGAAGCCGCGCAACTCGCCGCCGCTCAATTGAACCCAGCCACCCCCATTGGCCAGCGCATCTCCGATGTCGTGGCACTGTATAGCGCGGATTTCACCGCCGCCGGGCATAACGTGCGCGCGTTGTTCGTTGACGCGTTGACACTGCACGCTGCAGCGCAAACCCCGGTCACCGTCTCGGCCATCGTTGACGGCAAAAAAGCCGATGTACACGTGACCGCCGCCGATGCGGTCAACATGCCAAAGCACGCGATGCGTGACGCCGCAAAGCAGGTGCGCGAAGCCATCGGCACCGCTCGCAAACCCGCAGCGAAAAAAGTCGCGTCCAAAATGCCCGCCGCGCCCGCCGCTCCTGATATGACCGTGACCGCCGGTGAAATTGACGGTTTCACCCAGTGGCTGGCCAACTTTGACGCGTATTTCACTGACGCGGTTTTCCACCAGAAAATTCTGGCCCGCATCGTTGACGCCGGTTTCGTGGTGAGCAAAGCCGCCGCAGGCCGCAAAATCACCGGCAAGGCCAGCGCGTAACCGCAGGGGGGCACCGCCCCCCGCCACCACCAGTCCGGCCCATAGGCCGGATTTTTTTTGCCCGAACTATAACTACTATCATGCAGCCGCTACCTCACTACTATCACCTCACTACTATCACGCAGTGCGCGGCAACTGGCGTCTGATCCCACGGGATTAGCGGCGACGAACGACGAACGACGTAGGGCCGACGAACGACCCTTACACGACGCTGACGGGCCTTCTGGAACCCGCATGAATACTGGGCTCGTGTCTGCTAAAGCCCTAGGCATGCGGGTTCCAGAGTGTTTAGTCGCCAAAACGCGCATAAACACTGGGCCCAATTTTTCGAGCTAGACGGATAAGTTGCGGTTAATCCCGTGGGATTAAAAAGTCCTTTAAAATCAACGACTTACGGACGCCGGAACCGGCAAAAGGGGGGTATATATATATTAGTTGATTAGTTGATTAAATTATAAGCAGCCCTTTTGGAAGCTCTCTGTTTTTGCCGAACCGTTTTGCCCGGCACCTCCCCCCACCCTCCAGACCTTCTTTGATGTCCCCGCTACCAACTATTCTGCTAAAGTCCGAGATTCCCCTTTAAAATCAACGACTTGCGTGTAGAGTCCCCACAGTCTAGTCAAGTATTATTGGCCTCGAATCTATAGATTTTGGCGCTAATCCCACGGGATTTGCAGGCCCAACACCCAAAAAAGCCGAAAAAGTGTAAAGCTGCGGTAAAGACCGCGTAAAGCCTAGACCTTTATTTAGGATTTACTGGGTAAATCATTTATACTGTAGCTGTCTTTACACTTTTTTGGGGTTTCACCATGAAGATCATCAATTTCCGCGTCGACGACGCCGAGCATCAACTAATGCACGCTCTTGCCAGTGCTGCTGGCATGACGCTGTCGGGGTATATCCGCCAACACTTCCGCACACGCGCCATAGCCGAGGGTCTGGTGCCGAACCCCTTGGACGCGCTACGCGTGCAACCCGAAGCACCAAAACCTGCGGCCAAGCCCACGCCTGCACCCACACCGAAGCCCGTGACGAAGTCTCCGTACATACCCATGGAGTACCCGAACCCATTTGCTGATCTGCCGCCTGTTGACGATGTGATGTTCGACTACCCTGAGCCGGTTGACAACCCTCCACCGGACGACATGCTGTGACTTGACAAGCTACGGGTATTCTGGTACAATGGACTTGTCCATGTGGGAATGGGGCCGCGAAGCCCTGCTCCCCATGTTCATCTAATCCCACGGGATTAACTCACTCACTCACTCACTTGTTCATTTACTTCTTGGAGTTCACCATGTCATATTCACATGCAGACGTCGGCCATGCACTCGCACGTGCCACCAAATCCCTCACGGGTTCACGCATGTCCGTGTCCCGCCCCACTAATCCCATGGAATTAGCCAACACCCAGTTCGAGTTGCTGGCCTATGGCGTCAGCTACCGCACCACTGTGTGCAAGCATGTGCTCAACCGCTTGACCAATACCCATGAGCTGTGGGTAACTCCACAATACTTCAGCCAGTCCACCGCTCGCCACGTCGGCTACTTCCGTGCAGGGTTCATCAAGGCCCACGGTGTGGACAACATCTTCACAACGCCTGCGGCCAGCTCTGGTGGCTCATACATCAGCCGGGACGACAAGCTGTTTGCAAACTACCACATCGAGCAGGTGAACGCCGCATTGCCTGACGTGGACAAGCCACGACTGCGTGAAGCCACACGCCGTGGGACGCTGGCCGCCTGCCTCAACCGTGCAGACTTGGCTATTCGCAACATGAGCAAAGGCATTGCGCTCGACCGCATCGACGCTGACACCCTGTACGACTTGCAGGGCACCATGCACTTCATCGAGATGCTTCAAGCCACGGACGACATCGACGAGGTGCGCACAGCGGTCAAAGCCCACATCGCCCTCAACAACCCCAAGAACATCTGACCATGTAATCCCGTGGGATTAGAACAGGAGAACCCTCATGAAAATCACTATGCCTCTGACAACATCGAACCGCAACGCCAAGATCGGCTTGCCCTGCTCATACCGTGGGTGCATCATCGTGCCCGTGGGCACTGGCTTTGACGTGGTGGACAAAGTATCTGGTCGCTGGATGCACGTGGCCAACCAACGCACGGCCAAGTGGAACGCCACCGTGTGGACAAGACTGCGCGAGGAGTTCGACACCCACGAGCCACTGGCCAAAGTACCCGAGGCCATGATGGCTATCGTGATGAAAAATAAGGGGGAAGCATGAACAAACCCATACCAACACACCGAGAGCTCATCAGCGACAAAGCCGAGTGCGTGATCTTCCTATGCTTCGCCATATTCATGGCGGTTTACCTGTGGCTGGAGTGAATCATGACCAAGCCTAATCCCATGGGATTAAAGCTGACGTACGTGAGAGAAGGGCCAGACCTGATCTCTGAGTTACCCCCACAGCCCGCGAAAGTGTTGCTCAAGGGTAACAAGACAGAGAGCAAGCTGGTGCCAATCAGTCCGCTCACAGAGTACGACAAGTGCATCGGGTGCGTAGCTGAGGAGAACATGGGCGTACACCAACGCACCGACTGCTTCAACCTGCCAAAGTGCGACAACGCCATCTACGTGCACGCCAACAAAACCAACCTTGTGCGCCATATTGCATGGCGCTTGGAGAATGACAAATGAACGATTCATATCACACCGAGATATACACCCACAAGAGCGGCAAGAAGTACCACGTTGAGCTGTACTACGACCATGACATGGGCGCACCTCAGACAGAGGGCGATGGCTACGGCGTCACCGAGCGCATGGACTGGAACCCCACCGACGAGGAACAGCTGGAGCAGCACCTGCTGGACTACGAGCCTGAGCTGGAGGAAGAGACACGCCTGCGCATGATGAGGCGACTGGACAAAGGGCTTTATTACGACGTACTATCATCTCTGCACAAAGCGCGGAAGGATGGCTGGGGCGCTGGCGAAGAGTGGAAAGCTGCCAACCCAACGGCCACCAAAGAAGAAGAGCTCATGTACGTGGTAAACAAAGACTTCGAGCACCTTTACGGCTGGTACCACGACGACTGGCACTGGGTGACTGTTAGCGTTGCACCGCTGGATGAGGACGATGAACCCGACGAGGATCACCGCGAGTATTGTGGTGGGTACGAGAGCACCATCACCGACCATGACCAGCGCAAATGGTTCGACGAAGTCATCGAGGACTTGGCCCACAGCGTCGAGCACAGCCTGAAGAAAGAGCGTCACAAGGGACAGATGGAACTTGCCTTCGCTTGACAAACTACGCGTATTCTAGTATAATAGATACCAGACAGACGCAATAGTGTCAGTCGACTGACCTTAATCCCACGGGACTAGGTTTTACTCAATCACTTCATCACTTACTTACTGGAGATTCACATGGATACCAATGCCATCATCAACGCTGCCATGCAGCAACTCGTCGACACTGTCGCTGACGCAGTCATTCGCAAACTGAAAGCCGAGGGCTCTGCGCACTTCACGCTGGAGTCAGAGCTACTGGCTGCAGCCATTGTGCACTCGCTGGAGTTTGACGCCACTGTCCGCGAGAACATCCGCGACATCGTCACTGACGCCATCGACAACACCAACCTCAGCGACAACAGCGAGTTCCAAGACCTGCAACGTGAGGTCGAGAACCTGCAAGAGAAAGTAGAGGAGCTCGACCCCGCTGTCATCGACGCTGACGACTCTGACTTTCAAGACGCTGTCCGCTCTGTTATTCGCAACCACATCTAATCCCACGGGATTAACCACAAGGAACCATTATGTCCATCAAGAACCATGCCCTGCTTGTCTCACTCAGCGTGTCCAAGCCACAGATGACCAAGAAAGACGAGAAGGCCACCGTGTCTGCTGAGGTCGCCAACAACGCCTACGGTGCAGGCCAGTACCGCAAAGACCTGTACCCCAAAGCGCTGGTGCAGCCCATCATGACTGTCGAGTCGTCGGCCCGTGCCTACATCGAGCGCACCACCTATATGTGGACACGTGGCGAGTATCTGCTGCCCACTGCCAAGTTCATGGAGTTCACCGATCGCATCGGCAAGTTCCAGCTGGAGTTCGACCAGTGTGTGACGGCGTTCCTCAACAACTGGAGCAACGTCATGCAACAAGCACAGCAACGCCAAGGCGACCTGTTCGACCCCACGGCCTACCCTGACTTGTCTGATCTGCGCAACGACTTCCGCTTCCGTGTCAACTACCGCCCTGTGACCGACGCCACTGACTTCCGCGTCGCCATGCAGGATGACGAGATGGATGCACTGCGCGAGCAAGTCGAGCAGGCCACCAAGGAATCCATGGACAACATGCTCCGTGCTCCACTGCAACGACTCAAGGACGTGGTGCAGAAACTGCACGATGTGACGGGCAAGACCGAGCGCGAGACCATCAACAAGAAGACCGGTGCCACTGAGGTCAAGCCGCCCATCTTCCGTGACTCTGTGTGCGAGAACATCGCAGAAGAGATCGACCTGCTCCGTGCGTTCGCTGACATCTTGCCGGACAACATCAACACACTGGCGCGTGCAGTCAACGACATGACGCCACATCCACAACAACTGCGCGACAACCCCGACAAGCGCAAGGAAGTCAACGTGCAGACTGCCGCACTGCTGGCATCCATCGACTCCATGCTCAACGACTAACTCACTCTAGGAAACAGCATGTCCACAATCAAAAAAGACACCATCGCCAAGTACGTTCGCCAGCTCGCTCTGTTCGGCTGCCACTTCAAGGTCATCGAGGAAGACGGCACCGAGCACGGTGACCTCGTGGCCGCTGTGCCCAAGAAACCCAAGCACGCACGCACCGCTGTGCTCAAGCACTACGACTACAAGACCATCATCGCCGCCATGAAACCCGGTGACGTCGAGGTGATGGTGCCACCCGCTGGCATCACACTGGTCACACTGCAGGGTACCGTGTCAGCCCACTGTGCGCTGGCGTATGGTGCAGGCAAGTTCACCACGTCGATGAATCGCAAAGACAATGCGCTTGAAGTGCTCAAGCTGGAAGACTGACATGGCCAAGCAAGAATCCTATTGCATCATCGAGGTGCCACACGCTCTGGTGTTGCCAGCTGACGTGGCCATGCAGTTGTTCCCTCTGCTGTGCCACGGCGAGCCAGTGCAGTACGACTGGTCGGAGAAGGTACACAAGCGCGTGTCACCTGATCGTGACGGTGCGTCGATCAAACAGTTCACCATCGCACAATACGCTCAGCTTGTCCTCAACGACGAACCACAGTAAACTACCCGTCTGCTTCGGCAGATACTCACTAACCACAAGGATCATCATGGAATACAACATTCAACTGAGCATGCGTCTCGACGCCGGTGCTTTGCAAACTCTGCTGCGTACGCTGGACGCTGGCCCTCACGGTCTCATGCGTGGTGTCATCGACGGCATCATTCAGCAAGCACAAGAGCAAGAAGCTGCGGCCAAAGCAGCTGCTGAACCTGCCGCTGAAACTGAGCAACCTCAAGCCTAATCCCACGGGATTAACCGGCACAGCAGCGGTTCTGCTGTAACTCACTCACTTATTTATTTGCACACTGGAGCATCATCATGCGTATCTCTCACGTCACACCTATCCTTGTTAAGCGTTACCTTAACGAGAACACCCGCAAGCGCACCACATTCCTGCGCGGCCCATCGGGTATCGGCAAGTCCGACATCGTCTTCCAAACCAGCCAGCTCCTCGGTGAGCACGTGTCCAACTGGCACGGCGTTGTTGACCTGCGTCTGGCACAGATGGACCCCACAGACCTGCGCGGTATCCCACACGTCAAGGAAGGTCGCACACACTGGGCACGCCCTGACTTTCTCCCAGCTGACGGCGCTGGCATCTTGTTCCTCGACGAGATCACATCGGCTCCACCTGCTGTGCAGGCTGCTGCCTACCAGCTGTGCCTGACACCACAAGACTTCGGCATCCCCGCCGAGTGGATGGTCATCGCTGCTGGCAACCGCAAGACAGATCGCGGTGTCACGTTCAACCTTGCAGCTCCGCTGCAGAACCGCATGTGCGACATCGACGTGTCCACCACCATCGACGACTTTGTCAGTCACGCCATCACACGCGGCATCCGCCCTGAGATTCTGTCGCTGTTGCAGGATCGCCCAGACCTGCTGCACAAGTTCGAGCCCACAGGTGACATCAAGCCATTCCCATCGCCACGCTCGTGGTTCGCTGTGTCGCACGTTGTGGAGCTGGACCTGCCTGTGCAAGACCGCGTCGAGCTCATCAAGGGTGACGTCGGCGAAGAAGCTGCAATGATCTTCGAGACACACCTGCGTGTCTGGGAGTCGATGCCCCGCATTGAGGACATCTTGCAAGGCAAGGACGTGCCTGTGCCCAAGGAACTCAACGTGCGCTACTGCGTTGCCATGGGCTTGGCCACACGCCTTGACGCTGACAACTTTGACAAGGCATGGAAGTTCTTGGAGAAGATGCCCGGTGAGGTGCAGACCCTCACGATCAAGCTGGCACACAAGCGTGACAAGACGATCACCAAGTCGCCTGCGTTCACAAAGTGGGCGGTCGCCAATCAGATGGCCTTTGCCATGAAGTAACCATGGCGACAGTCAAGCATCCAATACAAGGCAGGCCAACACTTGCGTGGAGCAACGACGGCTCTGTCTGGACTGCATACGTCGAGTCGCAGGCCAAGTACAAACGTGGTAACGCATACACTGTGCGTGAGACGTTTGCGCTCCTGCGCCCGCTGTACAACGGCCATGCTTTGTTCACTGACGGCAAGTATGGCTGGGTCGTGACACGCAACAGCTTCGACGAGATCAGAGAGTTCGACGACTTCTATGCAGGCGAGCTGTACATCAAGTCGTTGTTCACACTAGAACACGGAGCATAATCCCATGGGATTAAAGCAACTAGAGTGGCATGAGCAGAAGAACAACGGCTGGGTTGCCCGTATCGACTACGGCAATAATAGGTTCTATCGCTATGCGCATGTCAACATCTACGACTGGGACGTTAAGCGCAATGGCCGTGGCGTAGTACCTGTGCAGTTCCAGTTCCACAAGCAGGGGTACGATGTCACTTGGCACGATGACATTGACTCTGCTAAACTACACGTCGAGGCGATCTTCGCTCTCGACAACGACTGATTCACTTATTCACTGGAGATAATCATGGCAACACTTATGGACCGCATCGACCTTGCATACAGCAAGCTCGGACTGCGCGAGGCTTTCATCGCAGCCGTCATGACCCGCGTCAAGCGCGAGGTCTCAGACAAGGTGTCCACTGCAGGCACCAACGGCACATGGGTTCGGTACAACCCCCAGTTCTGCGAGCCCCTGACTGACGAAGAATTGTTCGGCCTCGTGCTGCACGAGTCCTGCCACGTTGTGATGATGCACATGTGGCGTCGTGAGGGCCGCGACCCACGCATCTGGAACTACGCCAACGATGCCCTCATCAACGCATACATCAAGTCCCGTGGCTGGCAGCTGCCCAAGGGTGGCGTGCACCTCGGCTGGGTCAAGGAAGAGCACAGCTCCGAGTACGTGTACAACAAGCTCAAGGAACAGCAGCAAGAGCAGCAGAAGTCCAAGGGCGGCAGTGGCTCTGGTGACGGCGACGAGGCTGATGACGGCATGGGCGGTGGCTTCGACGGCAAAGGCGACCTTGAGGATGCTCAGGATGACGCGACCCGTGTGGATATGGAAGCGACCATCGTTGCCTCTGCCAAGATGGCCAAGGACTGCGGCCAAGGCTCCAGCATGATCGACCGTGTGCTTGAGCGTGTCGGTGAGCCCATGGTTCGCTGGCAAGACGTGTGCCGCTCGATGATGACCGAGTCATGCGCTGCCGACTACACATACACACGACCATCACGCCGGTTCATCGGCTCCGGCCTGTACCTGCCATCGCTGCGCTCTGACGCACTGGGCGGCCTCGCCATCGGCTTCGACACATCGGGCTCCATGGGGCCAAAGGAATGCAATCAGATCGCTGCCGAGATTCAGGCCATCGTTGACGACCTGCAGCCATCGTTCGTCGAGGTCGTGTACTGCGACTACCACGTGACGCACACCGAGCGCTTCGAGCGTGACGAGCCCCTCAAGCTGCAACCCAAGGGTGGTGGCGGCACACGCTTTCAGCCAGTGTTCGAGCACTTCGCCGAGACCGGCGAGCACTACTGCGGCATGATCTACTTCACTGACATGGAGGGCGACCTGCGCGAGTGCGAGGAGCCACCATTCCCTATGATCTGGGCCGACATCGGCTACAGCCACCCACAAGAACCGTTCGGCACACGGGTCAAGGTGGCGCTATGAATTACCAAGGACTCACATGAGCAACTACATCGAAAAAGAATTGATCAACCGCCTGACCCGCATCGAGACCAAGCTCGTGCGGGGCTTCGAGGAGCTGGGCGTGAATATCGACAAGGACACTGAGTGGCTGTCTGTCGACGAGCCCAACCGCGTTGTGTACATCTCGACACTGGGCCGTTCGATGACGGTGATGTTGAGTGACATGCAGCGTGCTGGTGCCACCAAGGAAGGTGACTGGTATGACATCGTGCATCGTGGCGATGTTGTCGGCACCATCATGTTCAAGAAAATCTCATGAGGAACTATCATGCAAAACGAGTTTAAAGGCGTGAAATTTAGCTCCATGGCTTTGCCGTGGATACCTGTCGGCCACCCGCGATACAAGTGGTACGGCAGCGCAGATGTAGATGTCACACGCACATGGCGTACTTACGGATGGAAACCACTCAATGAACAACGAACACCTGAACCCGAGAAGCTCACACCCTTTAAAGTTCTGCGACAGATGTAAGAACTCGACCGAGCCCATGGGTGGTGTTGGCGTGCGCAACAAATGGTACTGCTCCAAGTGCTGGATCAAGTTTCTCAACGGTAGCTGATGATGCGCAAGAAAAGCAAATACAAACCCAAGCCCGTGCTGCTTAATCCCATGGGATTTGTGCTGGAGAACATTTCACCAGTACGTGCACACACTTCGTTCATGCTTGATCTCAAGATCAAGAACCACAGCGCCATGGACTTCATTACCAAGGGCAAAGCCACACGTAGCGATGTGGACACACTGATTGCGATGGTGAACATGACTGAGGCGTTTGCTCGGCTTGGCTTCGGCAGTGACTACAGCGATGTTGTCCGTGAAGGCCTGCAAGCGTTGCGTGATGTGGGTAAACGAGGTGCTGCTGCTGGCAGCTTTGTCCTCAAGGCTCATGAGATGAACGCACTGAATGCAGCCATGGAGCTGCACGATGCACAGCTTGAGGTCGTGACGTTGAAAGACATGGACGCAGCCATTGCCCTCGTCCAAGAGGAATACAGGCTCAAGAAGATGACACCTATATTGGAGAACACATGAAAGCACCAGTCACTGACAAACACCTGCTTGAGCTGATGTGGGATCGGTTCCCTGAAATCATGAAGCGAGGCGTAGATCATCTAGCACAGCAGGAGCCTTTATTCAAGCCGCTGATTGACCTGCATCCCGGCTTGGCTGAAGAACTGAAAGCGATAAACACATCCCCGCAGCCAGCACAGCAGGAGCCTGTGGCAACTGCATACTTTGAAAAAATCACTGGCAGAATCGTGCCGCCAGACGACACGCACCGAAGAAAGTTCCCAATGTGCTACCGGCCGCTTGTGTTTGGTGACACATCCCAACCAGCACAGCGCACATGGGTTGGTCTGACGGATGAGGAGCGCGCAAAAGCCATCCATGCAAACTTTGGCACAGGCTTGTGGAGCATGGCAAAAGACGTCGAAGCCAAACTTAAGGAGAAGAACACATGACTTGGTGGATGTATCTCATCGGCATTGCTCACACAGCCGTATATGTCTGGGCGTTTTGGAAGGAACGGAAATGAACAAACAACCTGAAGCCCTGCGACTTGCAAAAGAACTTGTGTCGGTTCATAAAGGCCATGCCGATGAAGGGCCATCTACATTCTCAGAAGCCGCCGCCGAACTACGCAGACTGCACGAAGCAAACCAAGCGATGCTTGAGGCGCTGAAAATTGCAGAGAAACAATTGGTTGACCTTGAGCATGCAGCTTCGGGCGGAGATGATGAAATCTACGTGGAAGGCGCAATTTTTGTTGTCCGTGAAGCTATTGCCAAAGGAGAGCAACAATGAAAATCATCAAAGACGAGATTGCCACACTTAAGCGAGGGCGCAGAGTCACCATTGAACTGCGACACGATGAAGAGTACGCCGTCCTTACGCATGGCGCTTACTACCGCCTTGGTGGACAGGTGGACGACATTGTGCAGAGCCATGTCATTGCAGACATGAGCCGTGTCTACTGGTGCAGTATTTCTCAGAAGTGGGAGGAGGCATGAACATCGTCATCTACACCAAGAGCAACTGCCCCAACTGCGTCACCGCCAAGGCCCTGTTGAAGGCCAAGGGGGTGGAGTACATGGAGATTGAATCCATGCCGGACACACTGGAGATGCTGAGGACACACCCAGAGGCCCGTCAGATGCCCCAGATATTCATCAACGGCCAGCGTGTCGGCGGACTGGCGGGGCTGCAAGCAGCACTGAAGCAGGTGGGGTTATGAGCGATTGGTTTATTGGCTTTGCGATGGCGGCGGCTTCTGTCTTTATTTTTTTGTTTGGCTGGATGGTCAGCGCATCAACAATCGGATGGGAATGCAAAAACATGGGGGTTTTTTATGTAGGCACATCCGTGTACGAGTGTGCGGTTAAGGAGAAGAAATGAAAACAGTGATTGAGATGGCGCGTGAGGCTGGAATTGATGAATGGTGGGATTCTGGTGCCGAGTGGCGTGAGACATTTGACGCTCACATTGAACGCTTTGCCGAGCTTGTCCGTGCTGACGAGCGTGAGGCATGTGCAAAGGTGTGTGATGACATTGACACCGAATACGAAGGCGAGGATGTGCTGGCTACTTGGTGCGCCACCGCCATCCGAGCAAGGAGCAGCACATGAACAACTACGAGCAGACAACACAAGAAGTGCGCGACGCCTTCAACGCACTGTGCAAAGGGCGCGTAGAAGCTGCGGTCAAAGCCGAGCGAGAGGCTTGCGCTCAGTTGGTGGACGATAACGCAGACGAGTGCAACGGACCGATGGGGCTGGTGCTACGAGCAAATGCAGAAGCCATCCGAGCAAGAGGAGACGGCGCATGAAGTTTCAAATCACCATTGCAATTCTGTTTGCCGTTGGCGCGACTGCGTGGCTTCTGTTTTTGACGAGGGCAATGGCGTGAACTGCAAACACCGATGGGACCAAGTCACCTACATCAAGAGCCTCAACCACAACCGCTACATGTACATATGTGCGCGGTGCGGAGCAACCATCCACTCAACACTCAAGGAAAAGAAATGAACATCGTACAAATGGTGCAGGTAGTCAAAGCCCTGATGCAAGGGCCAGCCAGCAGACTTGATCTGGCAGCGAGAACCGGCGTGCCGCCAAAGACTGTGGGCAAGCTGCTCGTCGAACTCAAGAGGCAGGAGATGATCTATGTCGTTGACTACTCCAACGAAGTCGATGGGCGCAACCGGGTCAAGCTGTACACATTCGGCGATGGTGAAGACGCACTGCCAAAGAGCACGCAGTTACAAGAGGACCGCAGTCGCAAGAGCTATATGAGGAAGGTAGCTGTACAAAAACAAGCAAACATCAAGACGACATTCGTCGGCGGGAAAGGACTATGGCAATGACAAACATCAAGTTGACAAGCGACCAGTTCGCAGTGGTAGATGTCAACCACAAGTGGTTGGACGCTACGAAGTATTCACCGCCGAAAAGCGCCAAGATGCTGATGATCGACAAACGCTTGGGCGTTGCAGTCCTTGGCACATGGCGCGACTCTGACAGCTGGACACACTGGTGCCCGCTGCCCACGTTTGAAAGAGATAATGAATGAAACGAGACATCAAAGCATGGGCCGTCAAGACGGGCGGCAGGAGTTTTCTGCTTGGGTCCGATGGCCTGCCGATGCTATGGAAGGTCAGGGCACCCGCGCTTGAAACGTCCATGACCGTCAAACTATTCCGCAACACCAAAGCTAAACCAATTCGCGTCAGAGTACGCATAGAGGGGATCGAATGAACTGGATCAAGAAACAAATCGTTGAGTGGGCGCTCTCGCAACAAGAGCGGAAGAAAGTTGAAATGAAGTACAGCGGTGAGCAGCTGAGTGTGATGACTAGCTCTGGCCGCTCCGACGACATCTTCCACGGCGTTGAGCAGCTGAAGTTCACGATCCTCAACGTGGAAAACGGCACGCTGGTGCGTATGGATACATACCGCCCAGAAGACGAGTACACAGTCCGAGCAGGTGGTCCGCGCCGACCACCAGTTTTCATTGTCAAGGAAGGCGAGACTGTGCAGGACGTTATCGTGCGCCAGCTTGGCATTGCTGCATTGGAGCGTGTATGATTGACGAACTTACTTTTGAACTTGAGCAGGTGAAGGCGGAGAACCGCTACTTGCGACATCAGCTGAACAACGTGTTCTATGAAGCTCTGCGTTTGAGGCAGGCCATGGAGCAGATGTATGCGACTGCGCATATGACACTTCACGTTATCAACACAGGAGAAAATGATGAACCACGTAATGGTTGACTTGGAGACATTGGGCAACGGCAGCAACGCTGCGATCATCTCGTTGGGCGCTGTTGCGTTCGACGTAGACAAAGGAATCGGCGACGAGTTCTACATGACGATTGACCCACAGTCCTGCGTAGATGCTGGCCTGAAGATGGACGTCAGCACAGTGATGTGGTGGATGCACCAGAGCGACGAAGCTCGCAGTGCGTTCAAGAAGAAGGGCGGCCCGCTGGAGCTGGTGCTTGGTGCGTTCGCTGACTGGTACCCCAAGGCTGCGTGTCTGTGGGGTAACGGTGCCACGTTCGACAACGTGATTCTGGACAACGCATACAAAGCGCTGAGCGGCAAGCGGCCATGGCACTACACCAAAGATCGCTGCTACCGCACACTGAAGAACCTGCGCCCTGACGTTACTCAAGAGCGTGTGGGCACGCACCACAATGCGCTGGACGATGCGAAGTTCCAAGCGCTGCATGCCATCAAGATCATGAAAATCATGGGGGTCAAATGAAACAGCTTGAGTTATTCCCCGACTTGGCCAAGACCGACTGGACATCGGAAGAGGAAGAAGTAATGCAGCAGATACTGGCCACTGAAGGACGCAAATATGACACAGGCAAACCAGACTACACCCTGCTCCCATGGGACGCAGTTGAGCAGATCGTCAGAGTCCTCGACTTTGGAGCCCGGAAGTATGCACGAGATAACTGGAAGCATGTCGAAGGCGGAGACAGCCGCTATCTTGCGGCAGCATTTCGCCACATGGCGGCGCATGCAACAGGAGAAAAGTTTGACCCGGAGACTGGGCTCTCGCATATGGCGCATGCTGGATGCTGCATTCTCTTTCTGCTGGCCTTGGAGAAGAAAAATGTATAACGGACATCCACTACAAAACGCAGCGCAAGGGATGATCGGCAGCTCTATGGGCTCGGGGTTGGCTTCTCAAGGCGCGTTAGCCAACGGCACTCTCGTCTCAACGCAGCAGAACGCGTACAACGCAGCGATCAGTCGTGGCACGTTCTCTATGTCTCCTCGTGTACACATCGAAGTAGACCGTGTAACCAACGGATACGTGCTGGCCGTGGGCAGCGAACGCATGATCGCCAAAGACCTTGAAGAGTTGCAGCAGCACTTCATCGCTCAAGTCGTGAGCAAACTCGTACTCGACGAGGCCAAGTGATGGACATTCTTACCGTTGACTTCGAGACCTACTACTCGCAGCAGTTCAGTCTGAGCAAGATGCAGACTGATGCGTACATCAACGACGATGCTTTTGAAGTTATCGGCCTTGCTGTCATCAAGAACGACGAACCCGCTGTGTGGTTCTCTGGCACTGAAGAGGAAACACTGCACTGGATGTGGGGCAACTTCGACTGGGCCAACAGCGCTGTGCGCTGCCACAACACTCTGTTTGACGGGTACATCTTGACGCAACGCTTCGGCATCCGCCCCAAGCTGTGGATGGACACCCTCGGGCAAGGTCGCATGCTGCTGCCGTTCCTGACATCGCACTCACTGGCCAACCTCGCCAAGCAATACAACCTGCCGGACAAGGGCACTGCTGTCGTCAAGGCTATGGGCAAACGCCGTGTGGACTTTAATCCCATGGAATTAGCGGAGTACGCCGAGTACTGCAAACACGATGCGTGGCTGTGCAAAGAGCTGGGTGCTAAGTTCGACCCGTTCACACCGCCGCTGGCGATGAAGCTGATCGACATGACTGTGCGGATGTTCACAGAGCCTGTGCTGGTCGGCGACCAAGCCAAGATGCAGCAGCTGTACGACGACGAGATCACACGCAAAGCGGAACTGCTGACCAAGGCCGAGACCAACCGCGACATCATCATGTCGAACGACAAATTCGCAGAAGCTCTGCTAGCACTGGGTGTGACCCCGCCGAAGAAGCAGAGCAAAGCCAACCCAGACAAAGAGACCTATGCCTTCGCAAAATCAGACAAAGCCTTCACCGACTTGCTGGAGTCCGACGATGCGGACGTACAGGCGCTGGTTGCGGCTCGCCTTGGTGTCAAAACGACTATCGCTGAAACACGTGCGCTGAAGTTTCTGGAGACTGCCAAGCGTGGCCCACTGCCGGTGTACCTCAACTTCTGGGGTGCCAAGACCACAGGACGCTACTCAGGCGGCAACAGCATCAACTGGCAGAACATCCCTGCGCGTGGCCCGTCTGCTGGCTTGCGTGATGCGTTGCGAGCCCCCGATGGATACACCGTGCTGGTTGGCGACTCGTCGAACATCGAGCTGCGCACAGTGATGGCTTTGGCTGGGCAAGATGATGTCACGGAGAAGCTGAAGAACGGCGTGGACTTGTACTGCGACTTTGCTTCCAAGTTGTTCGGTCGCACGATCACTAAGAAGGACAAGGGTGAGCGGTTCTTGGGCAAGACAGCTATGCTGGGTTTGCAGTACGGTGCTGGTGCCAAGCGATTCCAAGAGATGGTGCGGCTGGCCAAGCGCACTGACCCCAGCGTTGAGCTGATCGACGAGAACAGGGCGCATGCCATCGTGGACCTGTACAGGTCTGTGCACTGGAAGGTGGTGGAGTTGTGGCGCAGATGCAACGACGTGGTCCTGCCCGACATTGCCAACGGATGCACCATGCTGAACGTGGACGTCAACGGCTGGTTCATCACCCAGTGGGATGGCTTCGGTCGCCCGGGTGAGCCCGGTGTGATGTACAACGACCTGCAGCACGATGGCAAGGACTGGACGTATGTCATGGGTCGCCAGCGTGTGCACCTGCACGGCGCGAAAGTTGTAGAAAATTTATCGCAACATGCTGCAATGCAGATCGTTATGTGGCAAACTGCACGTATCAACCAGCGCTACCCAGTGAAGCTCTCTGTCCATGACGAGGCGGTCTGCGTAGTAAAGGATGATGAACTTGATGAAGCTCGTGCGTATATGGAAGAGTGCCTTGCGATGACACCCAAGTGGTGCCGCAGCATCCCCGTTGCGTGTGAGACTGGTGTTGGCCCCTCGTATGGAGACGCAAAGTAATGGCACTGACTTACTCAGCAACTGACCGCTTGCCTCACTGGGCACGTACCCAATGGGAGCACGATCCGCACAAGTACGAGTCAAAGGTCTGGTTTGGGATTAGGTGCACTGACGGGCCCATACAAGTGATGGTGACTATGCCTGAGCAGTTCGCACAGCCATCGCCAAGCCGACGCCGGATTCTTCAGGACATGATTGAGCAACTCACTGTACAACTTGCAACCGCCACTCTGGAAGAAACATGACCACACCAATGCCGCTGTCGTTCAGTCGACTGTCTACGTTCGAGCAATGCCCTGCGCAGTTCGATTACCTGTACGTGTCCAAGCGCGTGCAGAACTCCTCGAACGAAGCGTCTGAGTATGGCGATCGTGTGCACAAGGTGCTGGAGGCCAAGGGTAACGGCTCGCTCGACGAGAGCACGCTGTCGCTGGAAGGCAAGCAGTCTCTGGAGCGCTGGGGTCCACTGGTTGAGAAGATCACATCACGCCCCGGCGAGAAGTTGTTCGAGCACCAGATGTCGGTAAACCGACAGTTGCAGCCCGTGGACTGGTTCGCCAAAGACGTGTGGATTCGCTCGATCGCTGACGTGCTGGTCGTTGACGGTGACACCGCTTACTGCCTCGACTACAAGACGGGCAAGGTCAAAGAGAACCCCACCCAGCTGCAACTGTTTGCGGCCATGGTGTTCTGGCACTACCCACAGGTGACGAAGGTGAAGACCTCGTTCATCTGGCTCAAGTTCGACGAGGTGACAAACGCCACGTATGAGCGCAGGTTCCTTGACTCGCTGTGGCGGGCACTGGAGCCACGCTTTGACATGGTGCAAGAAGTCATTGACCTCGGCGTGTTCAAAACAAAACCATCGGGCCTGTGCCCGTGGTGCCCAGCGAAGGGCTTCTGCCCTGACGCACGACTGAAAGGTAAACGATGAGCAGATACCGCTGCACTGACTGTGACGTGATCAGCGACGAAAGCGCGTTGTTGACTGCGCCCAACCCGTTCGACGAGACAGCGATAGTTACCGGGTGCCCTGTGTGCAAGAGCGTCGATGCGTCAGTGATGACATGCGACGAACCCGGATGCAACAAAGATGTCAGCTGCGGCTGGCCAAGCCCCGCCGGATACCGGCACACATGTGGAACTCACTGGGATTACAAATGAAGAAAGAAGAAGATGTCAAAAAGGTGGTCAAAGCTGTACTCAAGAGCACACCAGATTGCTGGTGGTTTATGCCTCCTGCCAATGGCTTTGGTCGCTCTGGTATCCCTGACTTTGTGGGGATTGTCAATGGTCTCGGCTTTGCTGTGGAGACAAAGTACGGCAAGGGCACTACTACTGCTAACCAAGTGCGCGAGATCGAAGCGGCAACGAAGGCTGGCGGAGAGGTCTGGATCGTGAGAGAAACCAACGTGGACGAATGGGCGCTCACATTTAAAGCGTGGGTGGCACTCAATGCTCGTAATACCTGACAAGCGCAAGATCATCATCAACAGCAACGAGAACGATACCGTTGCTCAGGTGATCCCGCATGCGAAGAAGTTCGTGCACGGTGGCGAGGAGATGGTCGCCATCCCCTACGGTGTTGACGAGTCAATGGTTCTGAAGAACCTCGGCTTCAGTGTGCCTGCGCCCATCCTGCAATACTACAACTGGCCCGGACGCTTCACGGCGATGGATCACCAGAAGGATACTGCGGCATTCCTCACAACACACAAGCGTGCCCTGTGCCTGAACGCGCCGGGTACTGGCAAGTCCATCAGCTCGATCTGGGCTGCCGACTTCCTGCTGGATGAGGGCGTGGCGCGTAAGGTGCTGATCGTCGCTCCGCTGTCCACGCTGAAGGTTGTGTGGGGGCGCGAGCTCAAGCATCACCTGCCGCACCGCTCGTTCGTGATCTGCACGGGTACAGCCAACAAGCGCAAGCAACTGCTGGAGACGCCCGGTGTGCAGTACGTCATCATCAACCATGACGGCTTCACCAATATGCAGGCTGACCTGACGGGCTTCGACGTGGTGATCTACGACGAGGCGACTGCGCTGAAGTCACCGAGCTCACAGCGGTACAAGATATTCGCCAAGTGGATGGCCAAGCACCAGCCGTGGCTGTGGTTGCTGACCGGTACGCCCATCTCGCAGACCCCTGCGGATGCGTGGACACTTGCGCGTCTTGTCGATGCGCCACTGTGCCCCAAGAGTTTCACCACGTTCAAAGACATGGTGATGCAGAAGGTGACGACGTTCAAGTGGTCGCCGCGCCCTGACGCGCTGGAGACATGCCGCAAGGTGCTGCAGCCGTCGATCCGCTTTTCGCTGGACGAGTGCAAGGACTTGCCAGACACCAACTTCGTTGGCCGCAAAACCGTGCTGACCAAGCAGCAAGAGAAGGCGTTCAAGGAGATGAAGGATCAGGCGGTGACTGTTTTTGCTGCTGGTGAAGTGACTGCGGCCAACACAGCCGTGATGCTCAGCAAGCTGTTGCAAATCAGCTGCGGCGTGGTCTACGGAGAGGGCACTACGATTGCCATCGACGCCTCGGAGCGGTATAATACCCTTACGGAATTACTCAATGAGATCGGCGACAAAGCGATCATCTTCGTGCCACTGAAAGGTGTGCAGGTTTGGCTTCGAGACAAGCTGATCGCGGATGGTTACGACGTTGCAATGGTCAACGGTGACACAAGCAAAAAAGATCGTGACGAGATATTCAATGACTTTCAGCACACGGACAGGCCGCAGATTTTGCTGGCTCACCCAAAGGTCGCAGCTCACGGGCTGACACTGACACGTGCGAAGGACATCATCTGGTATGCACCCATCTACTCGCTGGAGCAGTATGAGCAGGCCAATGCACGCATTCGTCGGTTGACCACAACCGGCAAAACCTCTGTGTGGCACATCTGGGCCACCGGCTTTGAGGCAGAGCTGTACCGCAGGCTCCGCGCAAAGAAAAACACACTTGCGGAGTTTTTGAATTTGGTGCAAGGCATCAACAGTGACGATGAATAAACGAGGTGACTGAATGAGTGACATCTACATAAACTTACAGACCAAAACCGAACCGGAACCTACCGGCACAGTCATGCTATCCGTAGACGACTACACAGTAGTTCCGATAGGCTCGTTGAGCGTTATGCTGGACGAGATAATTGAAGAAAACGTCTCTTGCAGCGGTACGCCAAAAGAGTGTATTGACAGAGACTCCGCTGCTATGTTGGCTCCATTGCTAGACTTGTTCGCAGATTTTGCACAGCGTGTAGCAAAGCTGCGCAGCGCATGTACCGCCGAGATACAGGCAGACCTTGACGCCAAATGGGGGAGCAGCATATGAATTACGACGCAGCAGCAGAGAAGTACGTTGCAGTGCGCAAAGAGATCGACGATCTTGAGCGCGAGCACAAAGCAGCCAAGGGCAAGCTCACAGAAAAGCTGATAGCCCTTGAGAACTGGATGACAGCAAAAGCACAGGAAGACGGACTGGAGACAGTCAAGACTCCGCACGGTACGGCCTACTGGTCTACCCACCACACAGCAACAGTTGGTTCTCGCGAAGAGTTCTTCAACTTCTGCAAAGAGCATGACGCATGGGATATGGTCGAGTCCCGTGCATCAAAGACCGGAGTCAAGAGTTACATCGAGGCTAACGGCGCACCACCACCGGGGGTGAACTTCTCATCGACTCGTGTATTCAATCTTCGCAAAGCTCAAAACAAGGAGTAACTTATGAGCAACATGATCGCAAACGTCCCAGCGCACATCGCAGCGCGTATCGCAGCCCGCCAACAAGCAGGCACCAAGTCCAGCGTGGCCTCGGCCATCGTCAGTGATGGCGTCAGCATTCCCCGCATCAGCATCCGTGCTGGCCGTTATCGCCTGAACGAAGAGGGTGTGGAGACCACAGTCGGCGTCACGCTCGATACTATCATCGTGGGTGCCAACCCCCGCGTGTCCAAGGTGTTCTACGCCAAGGCCTTCGACGCTTCTGCCGAGAATGTCCGCCCTGACTGCTGGTCTAACGATGGTCTGAAGGCAGACTCCAGCATCGACGCACCCGTGCACAGCTCTTGCGCTGACTGCCCCAACAACGTGCTGGGCTCCAAGATTCTGCCCTCCGGTGCCAAGTCCAAGATGTGCGCCGACCAGCGTCACCTCGCCGTTGTTGCAGCTGCTGACCCCACCAAGGTGTACAGCCTCACCGTTCCCGTAAGCGGTATGAAAGCTCTGCGTGAATACTTCAAAGAGCTGGGCAACTACGGCATTGGCCCTGAAGAAGTCGTGACCGAGTTGGGCTTCGACGACGCAGCCAGCTTCCCCAAGATCACCTTCAAGCAGAAGGGTTATGTTCCAGAGAAGGCCATCAACCGTGTGGATACTCTGCTGGAAAGTGACTCTGTCAAAGTGGCGACACGTCAGATGGCACCCCAGAACGCTGGGCCTGCACTGGCTGCCCCTGCTGCCAAGGCCTCGATTGCTGCTCCTGTGGCACCTCCTGCGCCTGCTGTGGACGACGCCTATGAGGACGAAGCTGCACCCGCTCCGGTGGTCGCTGCAACCCCCAAGGCCAAGCCAACCGTTGCCCCAGTAAAAGCGTCGGACGAATTGGCGGCTAAACTCGACAGCCTGTTTGACGAGTAATAGAATCTCGAAAACACGACCCCCGGCTTAGGCCGGGGTTTTTCATCCGGGGGCACATTTTGGACACCAAACACTTTTTTACTCGCGTCTTTGCCCAGCTCGACGAACTCGTCATCAGCGTCCATAAACCAGACCCAAGCGGCAGAGTTGCCCGTGGTTTTTTCTGGAACAGGGGCTCATTCACCGATCTCGACGAAGCTGTAGCAGCTATCTCACAATGGGACTCAGAGCCCAACACCACGGTCTACTTCGGCGTGGGTTCATTTGCAGGTCACGGCTATGACGATGACGGCAAGCAGAAGTGGTACCGCAAACAAGAACACGCAACATGGTTCAAGGCATTGGCCCTTGACCTCGACATCGGCGCAGACAAGCCGTATGCCACACAGAAAGAGGGCTGGGCCGCGATGGTCGCAGCACTCAAGGCAATCGGCATGCCACGACCAATGGTCATCTCGTCAGGCAACGGCATCCACTGCTACTGGCCCCTGACACAACCAATCAGCAAGACCCACTGGGTCAAAGCGTCCACCGCGCTGCGGGTGGCGCTGGAGGAGAACGGCGTTGAAATCGACACCACAAAAATTCACGACCCATCCATGGTGCTCCGCCCCGTGGGCACGCACCACAAAAAGCAGCAGCCTTGGAAGGACGTCCGGTGTGTTGCGGACTGCCCAGACTACGATGTTGTTGCGCTCTTCGGCCACCTCAAGCCGTGGTTCGGCAAGGCCACGCAGATCGCTGCCAAAGCCACAGCCCCACGCAAGGGCGGCAAGTCTTCCATTCTCGATGCCGTGCTCAACTCCAACGACGTCGTCCTCGACGCAGTCGCCGAGCGTTGCAACCAAGTCAAAGCTCTCGTTGCTTCTGGTGGTGTTGCTGATGCAGCTGGCCGCGATGTTCCTGAGCCTTTATGGCGTGCTTCAATGGGTCTGGCCAAGCACTGCACCGATGTAACCGAGGCGGTCATCAAGCTGGCGGGCAAGCACAAGGACTTCGACCTGAACTCCAGCCTCGACAAGATCAACGGCTGGAAGGGTACGGGCCCGACGACCTGCTTAAAATTTGAGCAGCTGTGTGCCAAAGGTTGCGAAGGCTGCCCGAGTCGCGGCAAGCTCACAAGCCCTGCGCAGTTGTCCGTGGCCACCGAGGTGGCTGTCGAGACCGAGGCAGGCGAAGAGATTGTGCTGACGATGCCCAAGGGCTACGTAGTGCAGAGCGGGCAGGTTTACCGCGAGGTCAAGACTGAGATCACGACGACCGATGCCAACGGCAACGACGTGGCGCAGGAGGTGGTTGAGCTTGACCACGTGAGCCCATACGAGATGCACGTCACCGGTGTGTACAACGACAACGAGAGCGGCAAGTCAGCGTTCAAGCTGATGGTCAAGTACCCGATGACTGGCTGGAAAGAGATGGCCCACGAGATCACGGTGCTGGCTTCAATCGGCAAAGACTTCAGCTCGTTCTTGCTGAACCGCCAGATTTACGTGAAGAACATTGGTCAGCAAGAAAAACTACGGGGATACCTCATGGACTATTTGACGATGGTGCAGCAACAGGCACCAACAGGACAGGACTTTGTCAGCTTCGGTTGGCAAAAAGACGGCTCGTTTATGTGCGGCGAAGTGCTGCTGGGTGCGGGCCACGACGGCATTGACACCCGCTTGCGCGGGCCAGCGAAGCAGTTCGCTGATCTGATTGGCGCACACGGCTCCCGCGACGAGTGGGTGCGTGGCATGGCCATGCTGAACAACCCCGGCACCGACACAATCCGCTCCGCTGTGCTGCTTGCCTGCACTGGCATCGTGGGTTCAGTTGCTGGTAACGCCAGCCTTGTGATCTCGATTTACTCGCCAGAAACTACGACAGGCAAGACCTTGTCGCTGATCGCGGCCAACAGTCTGATCGGTCACCCCAAGCCGCTGTTCTTGAACCAGAAGGACACCATGAACGCGCTGTACAAGCAGCGCGGTGTGCTGAACAACCTGCCATGCTGCATCGACGAGGTGACTGCTGCTGACGACAAAGATGCTGCCGACATGGCGTACCAGCTGAGCATGGGCCGCGAGAAGATGTCCATGACCAAGGATCGCGACCTGCGTGACCCAGCGACGTGGAACGGCCCGACCATCATGTCGTCGAACATCTCGCTGCACCAGAAGTTTGAGGCCGCGCAGGCGGGCAACGAGCCGCTCAAAGCCCGATGCCTAGAGTTACCCCAGCACGACCGCACGTTCGTCGCTACAAGGGCCGACGGCAAGAGCGATGGCTATGAGTTCTTCGACCTCATGGCTGAGAACAATGGCTGGGCATTCCCTGAGCTCGTGCAGGCTGTGATCGACAACGGGGGGCCCAAAGCTGTGTGGGAAGCTGCAGAGCGTTCGTTCGACAAGACCTTCGGCTTTCTGTTCGAGCCACAGGAGCGCTTCTATCGCACGGCCATCATCGGTGCATGGTGCATGGGCCGCATTGGCCAGAAGCTGGGCCTGTTCCCGTTCGACGTCAAAGCCACCATCGAGTACCTGATTGACCACGTCAAGAAGACCCGCATGGCTGCACTGGACAACAAGATCGACGTGTTCGACATCGTCGGTCAATTCCTCGCCGAGCACAACGACATGCTGGTCGAGTGCAAAGAGAAGTACGGCTCGGGCGTCGAGCAGGTCACCATGCCAGCACCTGAGCGTGCCGTGGCCCGCGTCAAGATCGTCTACGACGACAAGACACCCATCATGCCGGGCAGCCAAGTGGCGATCAACGCTGAGAAGTTTCGCAACTGGCTCAAGATCAAGCGTGACGGGCTTGACCGCATTGAGCGCGAACTGGAAGACAACAACGCACTGCTGCGCCGCCGTGACCGCGTCACGATGTTCAAGGGCTGCCCCAAGCATGCGCCGGGCCAGATGCAATGCCTGATCCTCAACCTGAACCACCCACGGTTCATCGACAGCCTGACGGGCACCACAGCCCGTGCACAGAGTAAGATCACCCTCGCAGTTTTGGGAGCAGCGGCATGAGCATTGATTCGATCGAGTTGTGGCACAGACGTGCCCGCCCCGACGTGACCACGAAGACCTTCGACGTGCAGCTGGGCTGCCATCTTGAGGAGGTCGTCGAGATGCTGGCTTGCCTCAAGTTCAACGGGGGCTGGCACAACCTGCGCTATGAGCTGACGCTGCTGGCTGACAGGCTCAAGAGTGGCGGCGAGACCGCCATCATCTGCGACCGCAAAGAGCTGCTGGACTCACTGGCTGACCAGATCGTCACAGCGGTGGGAGTCGGGCACAATGCGGGCATGAAGACCGTGGATGCCGTCGATGCAGTGAACAGCAGCAACTGGTCGAAGTTCGACGACGAGGGCTTCCCCATCTTCAACGAGCATGGGAAAATCGCCAAGGGGCCGAACTACAAACGGCCAATTCTGGACAATCTCTACTGAGGATCAACCATGCCACGCAATTACAAGCAGGAATACGCCAACTACCAAGGCAAGCCTGAGCAGATCGCCAACCGTGCCAAGCGCAACTCTGCGCGTGCTGCGATGGAAAAGAAAGGTGTCGTCCACAAGGGGGACGGCAAAGACGTCGATCACAAGACGCCGATCGTCAAAGGCGGCGGTAACGGAACAGGGAACCTGCGTGCAGTCCCTAAGTCCGCCAACCGCTCCTTCGCACGCACCCGCAACGCGGGCATGAAGTAATTACTTCTTGGCCTTGGGCTTTGCGCCCTTGGCTTTGTCATGGGCCACCATCTTCTTGGCGTCCTTGACCTGAATACCCATCTTCTTTGCGAAGGCTGGGTCGTGCGCAGCAGCCCGCATAGTGCGGGCTTGCTTGTCTGAGGTAAAGGGCATTACTTCTTGCCCTTGTGCATGCCGGGCTCGTGCTTCTTCTCCATGGCGGCGTAAGCCTTCTTGGTGGGTGCCATTTTCTTCTCAGCAGCTTCCATCGCCTTGGACTCGCCTTTGCCGAATGGGTTAGCCTTGGCCTTGTTTGTGGCGGTACGTTGACCGCGCATGGGCATAGATTTCATGTGGTTCACCATTTAACGCGGTCTGCCCAGAATGCGGCTGACAGCTTGCCTTTTTCAATGTTCTTGGCGTGTCGCGCCTTGAACGCCTCGTTACGAGCAGACCCGTCAGGGCTACCCTTAACTCCTTGTTGGCCAAAACGAATCGTCTTGACCTGATCTCCAGATTTTGCCACGACAACGTGGCTTTTGGTAGGGTGGCTCGGCGTGGCCTTGGGCTTGTTGTATCCCGAGACCCCAGCCTTTGCCAGACGTGCATCTTTGGTTGCCATCAGTCTTCTCCACGTTTCTTGGCCAGTTCCTCTTCCATGCGCGTGCGCAGGTCGTCCAGTCGGGCATCCAGCGCTTCGTAGTCTGGGTACCCTTTGCGGTACTCGTCGCGCTTGGCCTTGGTCATCGCAGCCTTGAAGTCGCTCTGGATGCGCTTGGCGGCGTTCTCGTTGATCGCAGCCTGCTCGGCTTCGTTGAAGTCGTAGAACTTCATGCCGAATGCGCGGGCGAGGAACAGGCTAGATGGCTCTGCGCCTGTAATGCCGGTCTTCTCGTCCAGCATGTCGTTGACCTTGCTGATGTTCTTCGAGTTGATCATCGGCAGCGTGGCCACGTCATACATGAACTTCGTGCTTGTCCACAGCTTCTGCCACTCGGTATCCGTCGGCTGGTGCAGCGACTTGCCGGTGTAGGGATCGACACCGCCCACGAGGCCAAGGATGGCACTGACAAACGGGCCGCTGGGGGTAACCGATGCCGGAATCCACGACTGCCCAGCCATGCCGTTGGGCAGGCCACGTGTGAACGAAGACGTGGGGAAGTAGTCGCCCAGCTTGTAGTACACGGGGTTCTGGTCATCGCCCATGAACGGGATGCGGATGTGGGTGTAAGGGCCGACGGAGCCGAACATGCGCTCGCGGATGGAGTCAGGCCCACCCTTGCGCGTTTCCTCATCGTCGTCGCCTGCAGCACCGCCCATCGCAGCTTCCAGCACCATGTAGGCCATCAGCACGTTGGCGAACTTCCAAGGCTCGTACACCGCGATGCGGCCAAGCACTGGGGCCATGGCGTAGAACCACGAGATGAACGGCATCACGGTCTGGCGTGCGACCTTCACAGCCTTGGAGTCGATGTCGTAGTCGCCGAACGCCTTGCGGGCAAACAGGCCAGCTTCCTGCATCATCTCTGCTGTGGGGGTCTTCAGGCCAGCACGCTGCTGCAAGGCACCAGCGGTCTTCAGGAATGCTGCCAGACGGAAGATGTTGTCTTCTGCTGCGTACATCTGCGAGGTGACATCGTCGAGCTTGCCAACGAACTTGCCGCCTTTGGCGACCAGCTTCGCCGCTGCTTCGGCTTTGGACTTCTCGATGTTCAGCCAGCCACCGACTCGGCGCATCACGGACACGTCTTCACCGCCGCGCAAGTTGAGCGCGTGGGCTTTGTACAGGGCTTCCTTGACCTCGGCGCTGGAGTAGTCAGCCAGCATGGCACCGGAGTCCCGGAAAGCCATCATCAGTGCCAGCTCATCCTTGGTCAGCGACTTGGGGTTCACCTCGTATTTGGACAGGATTCTCGATGCGTCCAGCATGGTCGAGAACGAGATGTCGTGCATCATGGCCATGGTCACGTTGGACGCCGTGTTGGTCACGTGCGTGCCGATGTTCCAGACAGTCTTGGACTTCTTGAACCAACGCATGGTGTTGTTGGCTGCACGCCAGTTCACGATCGGCTGACGATCCGACATGTCGCCCATGGCGTTCCACACTGGGCCGGGCAGGTATTTGCCAGCCAGCTCGCCGTACACAGGAGACTCGGGCAGCTTCACCCATGTGCCAGATTGGCGGTACAGCGCTTTGGTCTGTGGGGAGCGAGAAATCTCATGCGAGACAGGCAGAACCTGTGCTTCGATGATGTTGGTGCCGAAGGCCTCGTTGAGGTCGTCCAGACTGTCGAATGCCACCTGCGCATGTGCGCTGCCTTCACGGCCCATGTCGTACACGGACTTGATGAAGTTCTTGCTGGCGTAGTTGTTGGCCAGAGCGGCAACGGTGTTGCGCAGGGCGTTGGCCACGTCGTCGGCCTTCTGGTCGGCGATCTTTTCCTTGGCTGTTGTGTTGGTGACAAAAGAGTACTGGTTGTTCTTCATGCCCTCGAACAGCCACTTGCGGGTAGCGTCAACGGTGTACATCTTCGCACCCTGTTGCACAGACGTAGGGCTACCAAGTTCGGCAAAGCGTGCAGCAGACATGAACCCTGCGGAACTCACACCATCGGTCTCGAACACTTGAAAGATGTCGCCGTCAGTGACCAAGTCACCGTTCTCGTCTTTCTGGAACCAGTCAGCGTCCAGCTCAGTTTCGCCTTTGCGCTTCAGGCCCAGCACAGCATTGATCTTGCCGAGGCCGAAGGTGCCGCCAGCGACCTGCTCGGTGCGCTCGGGGAACAGCAACGACTCGCTGAACTTGCGGCTGTTGAAGTAGCGCTGCTCGACAGGTGTCAATTCGGCGACATACATGTCGAACCACGCTTTGAGTTTGTCGGCCACAGCCTTCATCTTCATGGCGTCAGGCAGTTTGTCCAGCGCCTTCTTGTCACCGTCGAGGTACGAGAACAGTGCGTTCACTTCCTCTGCAGGGCGACGGGAGATGACGTTGGCCAAGTCCTCGGCATACTGGTAGCCGATGCCCTTGTTGAGCTTGTACCGATCCATGATCTGGGACACGGTCTCGTTGACGTTGTAGCGCGAGTTGATCCAGCCCAGCACGATCTCAGCGCCGGGGAAGTTCTTGGAGATGAAGTCGCGTGCCTTGTCACCGGCCTTGCCGACGAGCTTTTCCATGTTGGCTGTGCTGATGCCCACGGCCTCGAACGCACGCTGCGTCAGCTGCAGCTGCACGGCATTACCCTTGGCGAAGCGACTGTAGTCCTGCTCACGCATACCCAGAGTTTCGGCAACCTTGGCGTCCGACACGGGCTTGGTGGTCTGCACTGCGGCTTCGAGGATGTTGCCTTTGCTTGGTGCTGTCTGCTCAGCCGCACGGGCTGCTTCCAGCAACTGGAATGTGCTTTCCATGACATCGCTGGCGACGGACTGCTTAGCACCCAGCATGCGACGAACCAAGGCATAGATGGCTTCCATCACGTCGTTGGCGAACTTGATGAACGTGCGTGGCGCGTTGCTCTCCATGCCTTGCAACGCACGGCGAAAATCGTTGAGCGTGTTGCCGTAGGAAATCAGTTCCAGCACAGCGTCAAGTTCAGCGGTCTTGGATTTGCCAGCCAAAACTTTCTTCAGCACGGCCTGAACTTCTGCGGCCTTGGGGATCAGTTTGGACGTGTCGTAGTTCACGACGCGCTTGAGCGCATCCTTCAGTGCAGTGACTTGCGGCAGGTTGGGGTTGTTGTAGACAAACCACTGGAGCGCACCGTGCAAGGCTTCGTGCAGCGCGACTTCGCGGCTACTGTTTTCGCCGATGGTAATGGTGTTTGTCTTGGGGTTGTACTGAGGCTTAGCGTCGCCTTTGACAAACTCGATCTTGACTTCGCGCTTACCGGCCAAAGCCCGCTTGATGGCCAACGCCAGTGTCTTTTCAAACGGAGTGCCCGTAGTGCGGATGTAGTTCAGCAGGCCGTTGATGCCTTTTTCTTTCGGCCCACGGCCAAACGTGGCATACCCTTCAGTTACGGCGTCCACAAGTTGTGGCACAGCACCGCGCTCAGCGGACTCTTTCGACTGGCGAACTTCGGCGGGGCTCACGTCGAGCAAGTCTGGCTCGCCCATAAACGATTCACGTTTGGCAGCAGCCCACGCACGCGACAAACGAATGTCAGCGCGTTCAAACTTCTGGTCCCCACGACGTTCTTTTTGTGCGCGGTCCTTGACGAACCGAACGACAGCTTCTACGTCTTTAGCGTTGCCGCCTACGGCTTCACCAAGTTTGGCCAGCGCCCGCTGTACTGCCTGCGCGTTTGCTTTGATAGCGTCCGCACGGTTGGCGACTACTTGGTCCGCAGTCTGCCCACGTTTAATGACTTCTTCGCCTGCAGTTCCGGTGCGTACCAGATTCTGTGTGGAGTAGACTTCGTAAGCCTCTGCAAATTCCCGTGCAGCGTCTGCGATCTGCTTGACTTTGGCTTTGTACTTTTCAGTAAGCGCAGCGTCTTTATCGACCGACTTGGCCTTGCGCACCACGACACCAGCCTTGGGGTTCAAGATGGCATTGCGGATGGCGGCATAGACTTGTGCAGGCATCGAAGGTTTGCCCGGTGCTTTCTTGGTCGTACCGGTGACACCGGCAAACAACTTGTCTACGTCTTCGTTCTCGGCTTCAACAGCCTTCAGCACAGCAGCGACTTCGGTGTCTTCCTTGATCGCCTCGGAGACATTCTTGGGGCCAGCGGGGGGCGCGGCTACTTCTGTGGTGGCAGCTGGAACGGCGGCTGCGGCTTGTCCTTGCGTTTCTGTTTGCTTGGCTTGAGGGGTTTTAGGGCCACGTTTCGGAGCTTTCAAAGAAGCTCCCGTCACGACCGGCGTGACGGGAGAAACGGCGCTTGCGGCACCGGGGGGAGGAGAAACTAGGGGAGCTGCGGGCGCAGCGGTAACAACGGGCGCAGCCACCGTCGCGGCAGGGGCCACGGGCTGTGGTTTGGTCTCAACCTGCTGCAACTGGGGTGGAGCTTGAAAGATGCCGGGCGCGACTTGGCGCACACCGGGTACGCCTTCGACAGCAGTGGTGCGGGGAATCTCGCGGCCAAGACCTTGCGGCGCGGCGTAGGCAGTCAGGTCTTGAGGAGCGCTGGTCTCGACTTGGATGAGCCCACCCATCAGCGCGGGTTGGCGCTGTATCGTCAGCGGACGCAGCAGGTCGTGCTCTTGTGAGGGGTCACTCTCGGCAACGAGGTAACGGCCAACGATCTCCTGTGCCTGCGTCACGGCTTCGTCGTGCTGCTCCGGCGTCAAGCGCCCTTGCTGGGAAGCATTGACCAGCTGGATCAGATTTTCACGGTCAGGGTCGGAAAACTTGGGGCCCAGCTCGGGGTCGGTCAGCGCGTAGGAGATGTCGGCCAGAGGCGACTCTTTGCCAGCCTCAATGGTCTGATCTTCCTGCTGCCGGAGCATTTCCATGCTGGCAGCGTCTTCGCGGTACTGACGCTCGAACCATGCGGCGGCATCTTTGGGTGGCACACCCTGCTGCTTGGCAGCATCGACGATCATTTGCCGGGCGGCGAGCTGCTGCTCGGGGGTTGTGTCTTCCCCGTACAACATCTGATTCAGGGCTTCGGCTTGCTTGGAGCGGCGCACGTGGCTGCCCAGAGCCAGCGGGCCCAGCAGCATAGTCAGACCGAAGCCGCCGAGGGCGGACTGCTTGGCGATGTCGCCGAGGTCTTCAGCTTTGGCACCGTAGGCTCGCTCCACCAGCGAAGTACCCACGTCTTGGGCGACTTCAGTGCCCGGCTGCACCACAGCGTTGACGGCCATACCCTTGAGGAACGGCTTGGCCACGCCAGTTTCAGCCATCTCGCCAGCAACACCAGCGGCAGTTTTGCCACCGATGCCCAGTGCGGGAGCGAGACCCTTGGCGACGCGTGCACCGGTGTATGTGGCCAGACCTTCCAGTGGGCCTTGGATCAAGCCAACGCGGCGGGCAGCGGCAGTGGCGTCCTCTTCGGTAGCGCCCTGCTTGATCAGCTTGTCGTAGGTCTCTTGCGCAGACGAGGTGCCGAACAGGGTAGCGGCTGCGCCAGCGGCAGCGACCTCACCCACGCCGGGGATGAACGCCAGTGGAGCGGTGGCAGCCACAGGGGCAAGACCACGTGCGCCGTAGACCAGCGCTTGGCCCATGAGGCCACGCCCACGCACATCGGGCTCGTAGCGGTAAGCCCGCTCTTCAGCAGACTGAGCCAGCTCCTTGCCGTACTCGGGAGCGATGCCGGTGTATTGCAGGCCTTGGCCCACCATCTTGGGCACATCGACGACAGCACCGCCAACGGCCTGACGGCCCATCTCAGCCAGCGTACCGCTGGGCTTGACGCCGAAGAAGCTGGCAGCCTGCTCGAAGGGCATGCCAGTGTTCTGGCTGTATTCGCGGACGAGGTCATCGTCAGACAGGCTGCGAAATTCTTGGGGTGCCGAGGCACGCAACTGTTGGAGGGTGTAAATCGGCACGGCGCTTCCTTTATTGTCGCAGCGTAATCATACCGCGTTACTCTTCTGGATTAAAGGGCCGCGACCCCGAGCTGTACGATGGAGTGCGCAACAGGCCCCGTCCGTCGAGTACGCCGAAGCCTTGGTTGAGGGCACGACCGGGTACGGGACGGTAATCTTCGTCGCCAGCCACCAGCGGGCCAACAGGAGCTGCAGCCGGTGCCGGACGCTTGGCGTTTGCGCCAGTCGCAACCTTCCATGGTTCCGCACCGCTGCTCATGCCGTGTTTGGCGGGGTCAAGGCCACGGTTGACCATCAACTGGTTCATCCCGGCGATGTCGCCCTTGCGTTCGGCGGCTTGCCATGCGTCGGACTTGGTCAGCGTCTCGTATGTACGGGTCTCCAGCGCAGTTGCCTGCTGTGCATCCTTGGGCAAGCGCAAACCCTCGGGGAGCTGCACCACGCCGTTAACACGCTTGAGGTCGTTCATGACCACAGGCACGGGTTCGCCCTTAGCGTTGACCAGCATCGTCGGGGCGGCATTCTTTCCGCTGGCGTAATAGTCAGCCTGTGCACCCAGCAGGCCGCGTTTGGCAGGAATCAGACTGGCTTCGGCTTCATGCAAGCCTGCGGATGCGTTCTGAGCGCGGATGGACGCCAGAGTTTTGGCCGTGCCCAGCGGGTCGCCGCTGATCATGCCGTGCACGTTGCTGACCAGCTCGTTGAGCGACTTGTGGGTGCCATACTCGGTGAGAGCCTTGTCGCCATACATCACGACGAAGCCGTTCTTGGTCTGCACGATCTCAGGGGTGATGTTGTCCGCCTTGTTGGGGTCGAACTTGTCGGCAAGGAACTTGTTCATGCCGGGGATACCACCCAGTGCCGCACGGCTAAGGTCTTTGCCCATCTGCATGGTCTCAGCCTTGATGGACTTCTCGGTGAAGCCCAGCTGGTTCAACTCGCCACTCAGCAGCGCTTGGTAGTCAGCGCCGTGTTCTTTAGCCAAGCTGGCCAGCGTTGCGGCGTCTACGGGTTTACCCTCAGCGCGGATCGCGGCCAAGGCCTCATTGGCTGCCATGTTGCCCTGCGCATACTGCTCGGTGCGTCTGGCGGCAGATACGTCAAAGCCACCCTTCTCGACTTGCTGCTGCAGTGCTTGGGTTCGCAGTGGTGCCTCGGCAGCTTCGCGCTCCATAGTCATAGCATCCCTACGCATTTGCATCGCACGGACGGGGTCTTGTCTGGCAATGACGTCGGCCATAGCCCCGTAACGCAGACCTTGCATACGCTCAGGCGTCAGATCGCCTTCATAGCGCTGACCCAAAAACTGCGTCGTGCGCTGAGGCTGGATGCCGGGGCCTTCCACTGGTGTGTAGCCACCTTGCTCGTTGCGCACGGACAGCCCATAGCCAGCACCACCCTCTTGGGGCGTGAGCTGGTAGTATGGATTGCCCTGCGCATCTTTGAGGCTCGCAATGGATTCAAGCTGCTGTCCCATCTGCGGGGTGTAGCCCTGAATGCCTTCAGCTTCTGCTTTCTGGATGCGATCAAACTCTTGCTGCTGCTTGGCTTGGTTGTAAATGCCCAGTGCGCGTTCGGCCATGGCCGAGCCTGCTTGCATACCTGCTGCGAATCCCATGATCAACTCCTTAATTCAAAGTCCAAATCCGCCAGATGCGAATGCAGAGCGGCCCTGATCTGTTCGAGGCTGGCTCGGTATTCACCCAAGCGTTCTGGGTGCAGCGCCTTAAAATACGCCGCCTTGCCGTCATCCCACCACGCCGTGCACCCGAAACACTCGGGAGCGCTGATGCCAGTGTAGTAATCGTACAGCGGATTATACGGAGCGCCAACCTCTGCGAGGTAATCAAAAACATCTTGGTGCGTCCACGTGCGAATCGGCAACAGCACCTCGTAGAACTTGTCCTGTCCTTCAAACGGCACTGCGCCTGTGTCGCAGTCTTTGGTGCCCCGAATTACGCATTCGATGCCATCGGCCACCATGCGGTCGTGCATGGGAGTCATGATGTTCATCAAGCAGCAGTCGAACTTGTTGGACAACCGAAAATCGGCCATGCCGTATGCGACCCCGAGCCAGTGCGTTTTCACGGGGACAATGTCAGATGGATGCCCAAATTGCTGCCTCCAGTTGACCACGTCAGACTTGATCTCAACGAAGTTCGGAATCCAGCTCCGAGCGTTGGCGATGACTTCCAGCGTCTCCGGGCAACCATCGCCCGTGTTCAGCCAGTAGACGGTGACTTGGTCGAGCTGATCACGCAACAGATACAGGCAAGCCATCGAATCTTTTCCGCCAGAAAACTGCAGCGCAGTCTTCTTTGTGGGGTCTATTTCGATCATATTGCTGCCGCACCCAACACAGAGCCCGCGCCGACCAGACCACCCATGACCTGACCTTGCGCGTTGAGCCCGGCGTTGAACGCGGACGATTGTGCGTTGAGGATGTTGCCCTGACCTTGGATGCCCATCTGAGCGCCTTGGATGCCGTACTGTGCGCCTTGGCCAAACGCTTGGCTGTACTGGTTGCCAGCGGACATGGCCGTATTCATACCGGCAGAGCCAGCGCCGGTAGCACCCGCGTAAGCAGCGGCGGACGAACCAGCAAGGCCACGGCCAAGGCCAGCAGCGTCGAGGCGGCGAGCCCAGCCCATCTGTTCGGCTTGTGTGCGTGCACCGGTCTGTGCGCCTGCGGTGGCGGCAGCTAGTTTGAGGGCGTTGGCGTTCGAGGCAGCACCGAAGGCACCGGAGTTGGGGTTGATGCCCATACGCGTCGCGTTGCGCATGGACACGCCTTGAGCACCTTGGAACGCCTGCTGCACGTCGGCGGCAGCCTTCTGCGCCATTTGCTCGCGGTACGACTCAGTGTTGAACTTTTGTGCGTCGGCAACAAGACCCTGCTCAAGCGGTCGGAACGTACCCACGTTGTAGTTGTAGTAGTCCTGCGCCTGCTGCATTTGTTGCTCTTGAGCAGCAATCTGAGACGCGGCCACTCGCTCGGCAAGAGGTTTCATTTCCTCGTACTGACGCTGTGCAAAGTCCATCTGGCGGTTGCCGAGCCGTTCAGCGGTCTCAACGCCACGCTGGGTGGCAGCCGCCATGGCGCTGTAGTCTGGTGCTGGTTGCGATTTACCGCCCATGATTTACTCCTTGCGCAGCCACTGACAGGTGTCAGGCCGCATAACCAAAATGTGCATGTCAGCGCCCGGTGCGCCGTCCTTCATCAAGAACTCTTCTTCAAAACCGAGGTGCTTGTCAAAGGCCAAGATGTGCGGTTCGTTCGACGGAACCATACCCGTAAGCCGCTTCAAACCGCAGTGCCAAAAAGCGTACTCACACACCGCTCGGAACAGCGGGATGATCATTCTGGTGTGCCGTGCGATGGCTATGTGGCAAGTCGCATTGGCACCGTTGAAGTTGTTGATCACCACCCCGGCTACAACGTCGTCACCCTGAATAATGCCCAGTGCATAGAAGCTACCCCAGTCAGCACCTTGGCCGACTTGCTGGGCAACCCATGCACCGATACGCTCTTTCTGGTCGAAGACGAGTTCTGCCATGGTGCGTATTATGGCTTATTGAGGGGGAGTTGGCCAGATGATGTTGTGCGGGTCTGCTTGTTGGGTGATGTCGCGCAGGGCTTGGCGGTAATCCGCCCAAGCTGCCTTGGTTGGCAGGGGGACATCGGGGAGCTGCGTCCAGTCGGACTGACCCAGCAGGGTGTCGCGCCGTGCGCGGATCGTGGGCCACACCACTTCGTCTGGCAGTGCCTGAACCGTGAACTCCACCTCCATGGCCTCGGCGGGCACTGGAGTAACTGCGGATGCAGCCGACATGCTGGCATCAAGCGATGGGGGGTTGTACCCAACAATGCGCTCGCCCTCCGCCACTCGCATGAATGGGCTGAGTTTGGCTACGATCTGGCGAATCTCGCCGGTGGGGGTGAGGAAGGCGTAGGGCATATCAGAGCGGCTCAATCTGATCCCAAGACTGCGTATTTTCATTCCATCCATACGCATTGCCATCGTCGGGGTACGGTACCGGCGCCTCCCAGTAGCACGTTTGTTCGTTTAAGGCCCAGCTTGGGTACGGCTGAGGCGCAATGAATGCGTCACGAACCGCATCGTAGGCGTACCCAATACCCGCGTAGTTTTTGCGAAGAGGAACGCCGCCATCTGGGGCACCATCCGGGCCGTAGTGAACCCCCTCTCTGGTGTTATATGAAGTTTGCACCCATGACGCAGGATCGCCAACGGCTCCGGAGTCGATGAAGTCTTGTTCGGCAACAATCACCTGCGCGACGATGCCGTTTTCGATTTGAGCAAAATGTGCCATGTTTACTTAGAAAAAGTGCCAGACGAATAGAAGTAGTGGTATGTGTACCCGCCAGACGAAACAACAGAGCCACCAGAGCAAACTTGCGCTCCTGCATAGCGGATAACTACAACACCGCTACCACCTGAGCCAGTGCTAGTACCTCCATACAACGTAGCACCAGTACCACTACCTGTATTTGCGGTTGCAGATGCACTACTTTGCCCCGAACCACTAGTCCCGTTTGTTGCGCCACCTCCACCACCAGAACCACTTACGCCAACGGCACAGCCGCCACCACCGCCTGCGCGAGAAACACCATCAAGCCACGCTTTAGCTGATCCCCCGGTCGTACCGGACGCTGCACTATTGGCTCCACCGCCAGCGCCTCCACTAAAACCATTAGCACCAGCGGAACCATTATTGCCTTGACCGGCAGTTCCCAAGCCGCCACCTGAGGCACCTCCGCCACCCCCACCTGATCCTCCATTACCGCCGGCCGAGTTTTTCCCGCCTCGACCACCACCGACGGCTGTTACTCCGTTAAAACTGCTGGGGTTACCGTAGTTGCCAGCAGCCCCAGCATAAACGCCAGCGCCACCCGCACCAACAACTACGCCTAAGCTACTGCCGCTAGGTACAGTTGTACTGCCAGTAACATAGCCACCGGCCCCACCCCCTCCGCCGCCGGTGGAGGGGGTGCCCGAACCACCGCCTGCAACAATCAAATATTCAATACTTACAGAAGGTGAAGCCAGTGTTTTGCTATAAAACTCACCCATCGAGATAGCACCGGATGAGAAAGTCCCGGAGCCCCCAGCGTTGGTGTACCACGCCGTACCACGGTAAGAGTTAAGGTTGTTGCCGCGACCGAACTCGGTGTTGATGGCCGACATTGATAGTGCACCGGATGCTGGTAGTGTCATGGTTTACCTCAGACCGTGCCGTATGCAGTGACGTCACCAATAACTGTAAGGTTACCGGCTGAGTCGAGCGAGCCTACGTTTGCGCCGTTGTAGTTGAAGTACAGCTTAGTCCCGCTGGGTGTGACACTCCAACCGCCTGAGTTACTTACGCTACCGGCTGTACTCGCTGTAACCGCCGCACTAGCGGTGGCCGCGTTCCCGGTAATGTTGATAGCCCAGTTGCCTGAAGCGCCAGCGCCTGTGGTCGACGGAGCGCCAACGGTGTTGTACGAAATTGTCGTAGCGGTGCCGCCGTTAAACGTAACACCACTGGCTGCGCCAGAGCCCGCATTGTTGAAGGTGACGTTATTGTTCAGGTTAACTGCGATGCTGGCTGAGCCGTTAAAACTCACACCGTTGATGGCCCGAGCTGTCGCCAGCACAGTGGCCGAGCCAGCATTACCGGCAATGTTGCCGCTGATCTTGGAGCCTGCCAGCGTCGTAAGCCATGCTGGGTCGCTGTAGGAGCCCGTCGTAACCACACCGTTTGTCACCGTCCCTGCATTGCCGGTAATGCTGATGGCGTACGTTGAGGCCAGATCGGCCCACGAAGCGCCGTTCCATTTCTGCCACTTAGTCGCACCGCTGTTGAAGCGAATGGCGTTTGTAGCTAAGTTGGTGGGTGACGTGGTGGCCGGATCAAGGCCCAGCGTGATCTCGTCCAGACGAGCATCTAGCTCCGACACGAAGTTTGCATACGTGCTGGTCGATAGCGGTTTACTGTGATCTGCCATGTCAATATCCTCGCACCGAGTAACTCACTGGGCCGGACACGCGGGCTCCGGTGGAGTCAAACAGCAGCACTTTGAAGCTGAGCGGACTGTACGCGTCCACGAAATCGTACACGGCGTACAACGGCGTTGTGCCGTTAGCCGCCACGGTGATTGATTCTACGTCAATAAAAGTCTTGGGACCAGTGCTGAAGCGGTCGTCCGTGAGGTAGACAATAGTGCCACCTGCGTCTGTGCTGATCGCTTGGACAGCGCCGGTCTGACTTTTCAGCTTGGTGTCCAGCTTCAGCGACAGGTTAGTCAGCAGCGCGACGCCTTTGTCGTCCGTGGCTGTGGCCGTCACGCGGTACTTCACATACCGGAAGTTGGTGGCATAAGCCTGTGCGCTAGCGTAGTTCTGCACGTTGGATGTAAACCCGGCATCCAGAGCTGTGGTAATTGTCACTGCCGTGCTCACCGAGCCACTAAGTGTAGTCAGCAGATAAGCCACCGTCGTCTTCATGGCAGCCAGCGTGGCCCCATAATCAAAGACCTCTTCGTAGTATCCCGTAGTCGCACCGGGCTGAATGAAGACGGGGTAACCGGCAGCGACCTGCGCGTCAGGCGTGGCCCAGCCGCGAGACGAGAAGTGCGTAGCCCAAGTTTCTGTGGTATTTACTGGGATGACCAGTCCACCAGCCGGGTCCAACTTGGCGTTACTCGTGGTGCCCCCGAACGTGGAGATCACGTTGGAAGCCAGTACGTAGTCGGGCGGCTGCGACACCGTCGCGGTCACACTCGAAGGCGGACCATAATTACCTGCCGTGTCCACGGCTGCGAGCCAGTATGTGTAGTTGGTAGTGGCTGGCGGTGCCTCGAACACCGTAGTGAACCCACCGGATTTCGTACCAATCAACTCGGCTGTAGCCCATGCTGCACCTCTGCGCAGCTCAAACGACAAGATGGGCAGAGAGCCTTTTACCTCGGACCAGCGAAATAGGACGTTGTTGTCGATGACTTCCGTGTTCAGCCCGACGACTGAGCCGGTGGCCACAGAAATAGCGACGTTGCGAGCCCCACCAGCGTTGCCTGCGGTGTCGATAGCCCGCACTACGTACGTCTTGCTGAGCCACAAAACCTTATTGCGGTACACAGTCGAATACTGGCGCGACAACAAGTTCGCGGGTGACACGGATGTGTCGTAGACCTCGTAGTAGTCGACGGGCAGCGATCCACCGTCTGGGGCCCATGTGAGCACAATCTGTTCGCCGTCGAATGTACTCTGCACTTGTGGGGCCGTATGCAGTGCCACCGTAACGATGAACGTGGCTGATGGGCCCTCGTTGTCGTTGATGTCGATCGCGATGATGCGGAAAGAGCGAGGCCCGCCCCACGAGGCCTTAAATCTGTGGGAGTTGCCAGACACGATGTCCAGCGTTTGCCATGTGCCGTCGAAGAACTCGATTCGGTATAGCGCCACGGCAAGGTTGCTCACAGGCGACGGCCAATACATGTCGACGTCAGCGCCGACAAACGCGTACGACACAGCCACAGCGCTAGGGCCGAGGTTTGTGCTGGCCCCGTTCACGTCGTTAAACGGACTGGCTAGGAAGTTGTACGAGATGTCGCGCAGCCAGTAGTAATACGCTTCGCCTGTGGGGGGAAGGCCGTCGGTGTATGTGTTGCCGGACGTTGAGCCCGCAAGCTCGGCGACGCTCAAGTTATTCACGTTGGCTCGCCACACCTCAGTTTGGGCGTATTGGTCAAACGTAGCGGCATCCCAGCTGAGGAGCGTGTTTGTCTTATCTGTCGACACGACCAGACCGGATGGCGCTGGAGGTGCTGTGTCAGATGTGATCCAGTTGGGTAGGGAGAACTGCACCAGTCCGAGAAGCTGCTCGGCGTTGTACTGCTTGCCGCCAATGGTTGTCACACCCTCTTTGATCTTGAGGATGCCGGTGTCCAGCAAGTCCTGAAATGTGGGGGAGGCATCCAGAGCATTGCCACGCTGACGCAACCGAACCTCAAGGCTCTCCTTGATAGACGTCAGAAACTGGCGCAGCTGCGGATCAGTGTTGACCGGCAGCGCGGGGATGGAGACTGGTTTGTAGCTCATACGCCTTTGAGCTCCTGTGGGCTAGTCGCCACATGCACAGACAAGACTTCCGCCGTACCGCTGATCTCGACTTCGAGGTAACGCGCCCGGTAGCCACTGGGCAGCCAGAATGGGTCGGCGTTGGCCACGGTCTGCGTGTGCTTGAGCACCCCGTCGGCGTAGAGCTTGAAGGTCGCTGGATACGTCTTGGCTACGACCTGAGCGCATGCGGGGTTCATGGGCGAGCCCATCTCGAAGATGGCCGACTTCCATGTGTAGGTCATGCGCGTGGAATCTGCATTCCACCGGACGATGTTCGTGCCGATCTTCAGGTACAGCGCATCTTGCAGCAGGTCGGCATAACCAGCCGAGGCGTAGGTGTCGATAAATGTGAACGCGCCTGAACCTTGGGCTGGGTCGTAGATGAAGCCGCGCTGTACCGAGCCGGTGTTGTAGAAGCCGAAATAGCGCCCGTCGTGGAAGTAACCCTGCATGCTGCTGGGCACCAGCGCCTGCCACTCGTCGTGCGAAAACAGTGACTCCGTGACGTTCTGCACCTGTCCGGTAACCGAGACGAAGATCAGACCGTCAGGAGACGCGTACATAACACCGCCGCTTACCGCTGCGATGGAGCGTTTGGAGGAGCAGGATTGTGGGGACTCTAGCTTGACCAACGACAGCGCAGATGGATCAGAGCCCGTGAGCAGGTATGGGTGGCCTGTCGTCAGGATGACTGCGCTGGTGCCAATGGCTTCGCCGCCGACAATGGGGTAATCCACCGCCATGGAGTAGTTGGCTGGATAAGCGTACGGGATGTAGGCCTCCGACGGGTAGATGTCGTAGCCCTTGAACACCAGCATGATGCCGTTGGCCATCTGCGTGATGCCAAAGCAGCCGCTGGGCGGCGCAGTCCACGTGATGCTGGGGATAACTTCATCCAACTGCGACCCCAAGATGAAATCATCATAGGTTGCCTGTGTGATCGGAATTTCGTCGACCAGCTGATACTCGGTGGACAAGCTACCAGAAAGCGTGCGATATATGCGCTTGGCCGTGATGTAGCCGTTGTGGCTGAGCGGAGCAGCTGTACCCAAGCCAGTCAACCGCACAGTGCTGCCAACCGTACGGGCGTCGAGGTAGTTGCTGACTGGGCTGGGTGGGCCCTCCTCGCCGAGCGAGGTCACGAACGTGTACACGTAGACCCTAGTCTCCAGCGAACTGGATGTATCACCTTCGATCTGCACTGAGGCGACGGGCGTGCTGGTTGGCGCAGGGACACCGAGCGGATAAGAAGCGCGGGGGTATCCAGTGGTACCGCCGGTCAGGGCCAGCGAGTTGTTCGTGATGCGTGCGCCGAGCGCTGGGTGTGTGAAGTACGTCCGCTCAGTCTGGTCGTTGGCAATAGCGCCCTTGACCACATCAACATCGTCGCCCCAGTCGAACCAATACTGGCTATCCGAATACAGGTCTTGACCAAAGCGGTAGATCGTCGTCTGCGAACCCGCAGCCATGGCCGTCGCGACGGTGACGGGGTTTTTCCAAGAGTTCAGGGTACCAGCAAGCAGGCGGACGTTGGACGCCGTCTGGGCCATGTCAGGACTCAACTTGTTGGGGGACACACGCGGTGCAACCCCCGAGAATTTGGTAAGCGAAATGACGGCCATGCTGGTTCCTCGTTAGGCCAGATTGTAGTTGGGATCGCCCAGCAGAGCCAGAGCTTGGTTGGTGTGCAGAATGCGGTCGTTGAGGCCGATCGTGCCGCCGTTGATCTTCTTGGTCAGGGCGAGGTTGTTGCCAGACTCAGCAAGGGCGTTGAGCTTTTGCGTGTCCCAGAAGTAACCAGCGGTCAGTGCGGCGTACTGTGGCGTGGCCACCAGATCAGGCTGCATGATGAAATCGACACCCAGCGCCTTGCCTGCGTGGAAGTAGTTGGCCGAGCCAGTCAACTGGATGCAGCCGCGACCACGGAAGCGGTAGCCATCACCGGAGGCCTCATCGCGGTTGCCCATGCGGTTGGCGTAGACCGAGTTGGCGATCTTTTTGGGGTTGCGCTCGAAGGTCTTGGCGAACTCCAGTGTGGGGAAACGCTTGGGCCAGAGCTTCATCAGCGTCTCGGCACGGTAATTCAGGTTCTCCTCCAGCACACGGAAGTTGCCGCACTCATGGCCGCACTGGCCGATGAAAGCAGCTTGTTGGCGCGGCGTGCGGATGTTGAAACGCTCGAACGTCTCGTTCAGGGGGTCGACCCACTTGGCGTCGATGTGCAAGTTTTTGAGCTGACTAGCGTTGACCATTGATTTTCTCCCTCACTTCTTCGTAGGCTGCGATGCAGGCGTTGAGCTGGTTGATAGCTCGGTCTCCGTCGGCTGCGATTTCAGCAATAAGGCGGAGAGTCTCTCGGTCAGATTCGCTTGCCGCTTCTGGGCTATTTCCGGCGGCAGGGGTGGCACTTGTGCTGGCTTGTACGCAACTTGGGGCGGGGAGCCGCACCCGACCAGCAGCAATGAGGCGATTGAGATCAGTTTGCTTCTTGGCGACATCGGTGTTGGCCTTTCTCAGTTCTTCATCCTTGACGGCGACAGCCTTGGCCATCTCCTGCTCTTTGGCGCGGGCTTCCTCGTTCTTGAGCGCGATTTCCGCCTGCATCTCAGCGTCACGCTCCCCCCAGCCTTTGTGGTGGCCATATGCGTAGGCCCCGGCCAGCGCCGTCAGCACGCCGAGGATTACCCATGGGTTTGGCAGGCGGATCACGCTTTGACTTCCTGACGGGCGGCAGCCAGAACTTCGCGCTCAGCTTCGTCTTCCATGTGCTCAGGCGGCGTTGTGGGTGGCGGGCCGGGTGTCCACGACTCATCCAGCTCGGGATTCTGGTAACCCATCCAGTTGAAGTTGGGCATTGCAGAAGCGACAGGCAGGGGTGCTGGCGGGGTCGTAGTGCCGGATGCGGGCGGTGCCTCAGACTTTGGGGGCGGGTTACCCGACATAGCGTTCACGGCCATGCCAACACCCTTCTTGCCAACCACACCACCGATACCACCCACGATCAGCAAGACGATGTCGTTGAGCATCTTGGTGTAGGCTTGGTCGATGGGAGCCATCGACTTAATTGGCTGAGTCACAAAGGTGACAGAGTACAACAGCGAGAATACGATGCCCGCGAGGATCAGTGTGATCGCAACGACCACAAAGGCCCAGACGTAGGTCTCTATCATTTCAACGCTTCGCAGCGGGCTCTGAGGCTGATTTTGCTGATTCAATTTGCTTCTCCAAGATGGGGGCTACGAGGTATTCAGGGCACTGCTGAGTAAACTGGCACTTCGGCTTCTGGCAAGCCTCTTTGTAGAAGTTGTCAGGGTTCTGGCAGGGATACCGGTAGCGATCCTCGCACCCCGCGAGTGCCAGTACCATCAGGAGCAGATACTTGGCCATCAGTTCCCCAGCTTGTTGGTGGTAGCCCGCTTGATCATGGCCATTTCCGAGCGCAGGGACGCTGCCGTGCTATCCAAGTCCTGTTTCAGGGCGGTCAGCTTGGTCTGCACTTCGCGGTTCAGGCTCTCGATGGCAGACTTGGTTTCGCGACCAGCAGCGTGGGCTTCGGCGGCGGAGCCCTTCGACATGGCGCTTGTCTCCCGAGCGAGTGCGATCGCGTCAGACGACTTCTCGGCAATCCGGACAGCCTGCTCAGCGATGGCCATCTGTCGCTCCTTGACCGCCTTCAGCTCGATCTCAAAGGCCTGAATCTTTTCGCGAAATTCTGTGTCGTCGTAAGGCTTGAACTTGTCCACAGCCTCGATGGTTTTCGTCATCTGGCCGTAGAACTTAATTCCCGAATAAGCCGCTCCGCCGATAATCGGCAGGAAAGTCACGATCAAGCCAAGAATCATCTGGCTGGATAAGTTCAAGGAATAGTTCTTGTTGTCTTCGGATGCCATCTGGAATCTCCTGAGAAAGTGAAACTGCGTCTATTATCGTCGGTTGTTTAGGCATTACGCCAGCGTTTGTTAGTCTCTGCACGAGAGCCGCTGCCTTAGCCGCCGCTGCACCAGTCCCTGCAGATGTACTCGGAGCAGAGCTTCCCGCTGATGGGGCAGCGGAAGTTCCCGAGCTGGTTGGACTGGGGGACGGGGATGCGGGGGTCGGTGCTGGCGACGAGGTAGGGGCCTCTGGCGTGTCGGTAGGACTCGCTGTCATCGGCACAGACACCACGGGGACAGCTACAACTGCGGTGGGGGTCACGCTGACAGATGTGACGCTGGCTGGGTTGAGCGGACTGACTGGCGACGTCGGGTTGGTCGGATTGCTGATCGACTTCACGCAGGTGTTTGATGTAGTCTGCCAGACGTTTGACCACACCGGGCTGCCATATGGATTTGGGCAGCTGCTCGTTTGCTGCTGTGTGATCGAGCCGGTGTACCCGCTTTGGCATGACAGCGTCTGCGTCTGAAGGCTTATCTGACATGTCGGTGGGTTCCACTTACATGTGTCAGCTGTTAGCTGCCACGCCCCTTGGGCTGGCTGGCCGTACGGGTCCGAGCAGGTGTTTTGCTTGGTGTACGTTTTGCTGCCGGTTTGGTTTTGTTGGCAGGCTTCTTGGCGCGTTTCTGCGCTGGCGATGCAGGTGGGCGGGGCTGGCTGGCAGGTGCTGCTTTCTTTGAACCAGCCGGAGTCAAGGGCTCCGGCGGTTGTGCAGCTGACAGTGCGTTTCCACGTTTCGCTGCCGACTTGGTTGGGGCCGCAGGTTCGGGTTTGTGTTTCGGTGCTTGGGGTGCAGGCTGGGGCTGGAGGGGTGTAACCTGCGCAAAAGGCTTGTTGCCAGTCTGGGCTGTACGCTCCGGGGGCACAGGCCCAGCAGGTAGGGTTGGCTGTGCAGTGACCTGAAAACCCCGGCCTCGCAGGAGCATCGCAGTAACACGCCTGAGCCAAGACATCACTTGTCCCCAGCAGCAATAACAGTTGGAGCAGGAACTTTGCCATACAGCTTCTTGAACCGTTCAGGGTGGCGGCGAATCCACTCGTTCTGAGCAGCGTCGCCGATCAAGCCCAGCGTAGGGCAGGGGCTACCGGACTCCATCATGGCGTCCCACACGCGAACATCGGCGCAGAGCACAGCAACGGCAGTAACCTTGAGGCCAAGGTCGTTCAGCGTTTTGGCGATCTTCAGGCGCTCACAATTCAAGTCAGTTGTGACGGTACCACCAGAGACGCCGATAACCGTCGAGGAGATGGCACCGGAGACAGGCACAGCGCAGATGTCCATACCCATGGCAGAAAGGCTTGGGGCCATAGCCGTCGGCGGAGGCTGGCCTTTGTAGTTGATGGTCGTGTCCTGCGCAAATACCATCAAGGGGGTTAGAAGCACAAGTAGAGCGCGTTTCATGCTTTGTCCGCCTTTCCATCCAACTTGTCGAAGATTTGATGCAGGATGGCTTTTACCTCCGCAATGTCAGCGCGGTAGTCATCCTTGGTCACGTACTTGTGCGGCAGCTCGTTGATCTTGTCTTCGAGCTTCTGAATCTTCTGGGTCTGGTTGTTGAAAATCCAGATCAGCAGAAAGCCCGCTACGGAGACGACGAGGTTGAAGAGTTGCTGGTTGTCCATGATCAGACTCCTGCGGGAGCTTCGGGGGCGGGGGCCTCTGCAACTGGTGCCCACGGCATGGCTGTGTCAGCCAGCGCGGCCTTGGCCACTTCTCTGTCCAACACATACTGGATGTGCGCTTTGACGCTGTCAATGCGGGTATCAGTGGCTTCGATCCACGCAACCACGTCGGCTTCAGTCAGCGACGCCAATGGGACGAAGTTCTGGGCGTCCGGGTCACCAAGGGCGGTGGTCTGGGGCAACTCAAAGGACTGGCCAGCTTCTTCGCCCTTCATGGTCCACGCGACTTGCTTGACGGTGTTCTCCAGCCCACCAACGGTAGCTGTGCGGATACCAGTGGGCTTGATGGTGAAAGTTGCGGTCATGATCAGTCCTCAATCAGTTTGGCTACGAGAGCCTCAAGTTTAACAAGTTTGGCGCGGAGTTCCACGACTTCTTTGGCGAGTTCGACGGCGGAGACCAGTGCGGCGTTGCCGTAGGCAAGCGCCAACGTCTTGTCGTCGTCGCCGCCTGTGGTAACCACTTCAGGTAGCAGAGCTTGCCAGTCTTGTGCGGATGAACCGGCTTGGCGCTCGCCGCTGTCGATGCGGGTGTAGGTGCCGCTCTTGACGGTAGCAAGGCGGCTCACGAAGTTGGCGGCCACAGGAGCCCAGTCCTTCTTCAGGCGCTCGTCCGAGTAGGCGGTGACGTTACCGGAAGCGACGAAGTTGCCGTTCGCGCCATCAAACGACCACGTATTCAACACTGCCCCTGCCGAGTTGATGTGGTGGATCACGAAATTGCCGGGGTTCGCGCCGCTCGTGGTCAAGTGCCCGATGCTGTAGTGGCCAGAGTAAGAGCCTGTGTACTCGTAGTAGACAGAAAGCGCGGGGGCGTAGGAACTGCCGGTGTGGACAACGGAGGTTCGGTACGGCGCGTATCTGCCGTACATCGAGGCATACGAACCCCCTGTCGTGGCGGCGTAGAAGGCGCTCGTCGTGGTACTGCCGCTGGTCACTCCAGTTGCGGTGCCGGTCAGCGTGCCACCGGCCAGTGGCAATGCGTAGGAGCTGTAGTTGCCCGCGTGCAGAACGATGTTGCCAGCAGGACCGCGAAGCGAACTCGCACCGCCGCTGTACTGCAAGTACATGTCCAACAGGACGCCTGCCGAGTTGTAGAACTCGATCTCGTTGCCGGAAGACAGCAACAAGTAGTTGCCTGTCGTCTCTTGGATTCGATCTTGCCGGTAGCTGGTGTAGTTTCCAGAGTCCAGCACCGTGCGCCATGCTTGCCATGTGCCGCTGTTCTTACCGCGAACTGCCAACTGGCCTGTGCGGAAATCGCCGTAGATTTGGTGAACCCAGCTTGACGAATAAGCGGACGAGTACAAGCCACCGTCGGTTTGCCCAAACAGGCTCACGCTGGTGTTGTAGCCAATCTGATTCTGCGTAACGCTGTCGGGGTTGATGCCGTTTGCGCTGCTCGTGAGCGTGAGTCCAGTAACGGAGCCGGAAGAACCCGTGGTGTTCTGGTTGAACGTAGGCCACGTTTGACCGGCAGAAAACGTGATCGCACCAGTCATCGTGCCACCCGCAAGCGGCAGCTTGGTAGCGTCTGCAACCGTGATGTCAGCGGAGCCATTGAAGCTCACGCCGTTGATGTTTCGAGCCGTGGTCAGTGTAGCTGCCGATGACGCAGACACGGCGCTGCCGCCGATGTTAATAGCCCAAGTGCCAGACGCTCCGGTGCCTGTCAGCGTAGGGGCGTAGCTATTGAAGTTGCTGCTGTTGAGAAAGCGTGTCCATCCAGTCCACACGCCGCTATAACGTCCGCGCATGTAAAGCTGATTGCCCGTGTCGCCATACGCAACGGCCATCTGCGTCACGTTGCCTGTGCCATCCTTGGTGTTGTACTCAAGGTTGAATGGGTGGTAGTAGTTGGCACCAGTTGGACCGTTGGTTGCTGATCCAAGCAACAACGTACCGGCTGCGCCCGGTTTGGTATTGCTGACGTGGTTCCAATCCAGCGTTCCGCTCGTGTTTGGTGAGCCGAAAAACGCGGAGACGTTTGCCGCTGTCTGATACCCGCTCGGGTTGCTGCTGTTGTAGGGTGTAAAGCCCAAAGCAGTCGTCACATCCGCCGAAGACAGGGTGATAGCACCAGTGCGTGAATTAAAGCTGGTGACGCCGCCAGCGATACCGCTGGAGGCCGAAGTGACCCGGCCCTTAGCATCGACAGTCACCGTTGCATTCGTGTACGTTCCAGCGGTCACGCCGCTGTTCACCAAAGACACTGCGATGGCCGTAGCGCCAGACCCCGTGGCGTCACCAGACAAGGAGATGCTCTGGTTACCTGAGATGTAACCAGCGGGGTTCGTGGCGTTGTAGGGCGTGAAGCCAAGAGCAGTCGTCACGTTAGTCGACGTGAGCTCGGAGCGGATGGTGACGGAACTCTTGTTCTCGACGTTGCCCAAGCCCACATCGCTGGAGTTAAGTGTGACAATGCCGGTCTTACCGGCAACAGAAGTCACCCCACCAACGATATTGATCGTGCCAGTCGCCGTGTCGTATGTACCAGCCCCAGTGACGGAAATGGCCGAACGTGCGCCAGCCGTGTTCACATAGCCCGAAGGGTTCGAGGCGTTGTATGGCGTGAAGCCAAGAGCAGTCGTCACGTTGCCGCTGGACAGAGTACCCCACGACGCTACAGTGCCGTTCGTAGTGAGGAGTTTCCCGCTATTGCCAGTCTGCGCTGGCAAGAAACTGGCCTTGACGCCGTCGGACATCAGCCTTGGGATGTCGACGTGCAGATACTGCTGGTGGTCGTCGTCAGACAAACCAGACAGGTTACCGTGGTCTGCAGTCAGTGCAGCCGACGCTCCAGCCGACTGAATGTTGCGGATGTCGGTGATAGCCACCAGTTTGGCGTTCACGCTGTTGCTGTAGCTATCAGCGCAGTGGAAGATCAGCTTATACAGCGGGCGGAACTCAACCGAGGGGAAGCCCGGCAGTTGCAAGTCGGCGAAGTCAAACGCTTCAGCAGCCCCTTGCGAATCACCTTGGGCTTGGCCGATGATCGCGATGACAGGGTACGTCAGGTTGTTGGTCGCCAGAATCCACGTCGTGGCGTACTTGTTGTTCGTGACGTCCGCCGTAGACCATACGCCGCCAGAGTACAAGTTGTACTGCGGACGCGCTGTACCCTGCTTAAACGGGAAGTCCGTCGGCGCATCCATCACCCACGCAGTACCCTGCAGGCGGAACACGGGAATCTTGGCTGGGCTAGACAAGTCCTGCTGCCATGTACCAACCAAAGGTGCGTCGGTGGAGACCACCACAACCATCAGGTCTTCGTCGAAGAACGTGCCACCCTCCAGCGACAACTGCGCGTCAGAGTCGGCGCTGCCGCTGCCGGACGTGGTGTAACCACTGGCAACGAAGCCACTGGCCAAGGCCGCGCCGCGAGTGCGGTGGAGGTACTCGTGAGTCTGCCAGTCGAGGACAACGCCGTGACGCTCATCTGCAAAGTAGGGGGCTGCTGAGGTATCAGCGTTCCAGTAGACGTACGCTACAGGCGTTTCTGTAGCGAACGTAAAGTACCCCACCTCGACATCAAGCACGCCGTCTGGATTGAAGTGAACCGTGTACAGTCCTGTCGTGTCTGGCACGGTGACGGTCTGTGCCGAGCTCACAACGACCTTTTTGCCCTTGCACCAGACTGTGAAACTGCTCGATACAGGGGTGATCGTGAACGTGCGCGAACCGGCGTTGAAGCTGATGGTCGACTGAGCCGCGTCCTCAAATCCCATGGGTTCACCGGTGACTCCGGCTACTTCCGCTAGGTTGGTGAAATTGGCATCGACTTCCGCGTTTGTCAGCGGAGAGCCCTTGCCTGAACGTGTGACAATGTCGACCATACAGCGGTACTCCAGATCAGCTTACAGTGATCGCCCAAGTGATGCTCATGGCGTCGTCCGCGCCTTTGTTGACGACTGCGAACACGGTGCGACAGAGCATGGTACCGGCTGCGCCTGCGTTGAAGATACCTGCCTCAACCACTGCTCCGGTGCCGGTACCGGGTGCGAATGTTGAAGTATAGGTGACAACCGGGCCATCAGCGCCAGCGGCAGTCAAAACTGCACGGCCCAGCTCGGAATTGAGTGTGGTATCGCCAGACGCGGCAGCGCTGTTACCAGCGCCGATGGCCATATGCGTCATGACGTCAGGCGTACCAACCATGCGGCCAGCGATGAAGGCTTTGCCAGTGGCAACGACGAGGTTTTTGATCTCGCGCTTGTCCTTGATCTGACCGTCTGGGCCAGTGATGGTGACGACCACGTCGCCCGTAACTTTGAGATTGTCGTTAAGCATGTCAGCTCCTGTTAAAAAACTCGGGATTCCCCGACGTAGTCCTCTGCAAAATATGAAAAATCGCAGTAGCCTTGTGCTCGCAGCGACCCGCTACTGAGCATCGGCACTGTGTCCGACCGGGCTTTTACAGCGCTGTAACTCAGCGCATCCCCAGTGAAGACCACATTAGACACGCCTTTTGTGTTCAACACAAATACGTTATCCATGGATTCTGCCGAATCGTTGAGCCCAAAGCCGTCGTACAGCAGCTTCAGGTAGATGACCGTGATCTGGTCGACCGGGGCGTAGCTGTCAAACAGCGGTCGGTGGAAGCCCTTGGCCGCACGATCAGTGAAAGAAAACGCGTCTGTTCGCTGCTTGCTGAACTGCCGCTTCGCACTATCCAACATCGACGGATAGTCGAACTTACGCAGTAGCGGATGTGTTGTCGTTGTGTCTGTGGTACCGGTCGTAGAATACGCGTGACGAACAAGCACCTTGCCCATCAAGTCCTGCATCACGACGTCGTCGACAATGGCTTTCTCGGTGGCAAAAATCAACGCGTCGACGACGGCTGGGGTGTCGGTAAACGTGCGGATGAAAACCAGAACCTTGAGGAAAGACTCAGACAACGCGACGCTGTCTAATTTTCTGAGCGCTGGAGCGAGCGACACGAGCTCAGGTACTATCACCTCATCGCCAAATGTCTTCAGGTACTCGAACACAATACGCTCTGTCATGACGACAGAATGCGACTTGTATTGGTACTCGCCAGTCGTATCCAGCCTAGGCGTTGTGGACAGCGTGATGTAGTCGACGGCTGTGACTGGGAATGTCGCGGTCACAGTGGACGCGAGCGTACTGTACTCGGCTGCCGCAGCGAGCAGTTCAGCACCGGCTACCGCCAGTGGAACTGTTACGGCAACACTTGCCCTAGCCCGCGTTACGGTTGCGGACGCTGTCGGTTGGACAGGTACAACCGTGAGGCGCATTAGAAGTCCTCACGGACTTTGAACTTCAGCAGGTCGTAGACGGTCTGTACTTGCGTATCCGAGAACGTGATCTCGATCTCACCCTCGTAGTCACCAGCTTCACCCTGCAGCATCTCGGGAGACGAGGCTGGGTAAAACGCTACAACACCACCGGCTGCGTTGGTGATTGCGCCTGCGACGGTGGCTGTGAGCTCTGTAGACCCAGCGAGGCGAAACTTGAGCACAACCGTCGCGCCCGTGAGCGGAATGACTGCTCCAGTGGTCTCGTCCGTGATTGTGCAGACGATGGCGGGGCGAGTGTCGCCCTGAACCAGTTTGATCTTTTCGGCCATGGTCTACCTCACGCTTTGGGGGTTACGCCAGCAGTGCCACTGAGCTCAGCGTTCAGTGCGCCAGTAAACGCGCCGTAATGTGCCTGCGCACGCTGGGCGTTGCCTGCGAACTCGGTGTCCTTGGTGTAGGCACGGTACAGGATGTAATCGGCCAGCGGGTTGGCATAGATGTCAGGAAGGCTGATGTCGCCAGAGATGTCTGTGTACAACGCGCCGTCGGCTGGCTCCGTGATATTCGTTGGGTAAGCAGAGTACACGAGCTCAACAGACGCGTTTTCCGCCGCTGCAGGGGGATACACGTAGAACACCTTGGGGTCGCGAGGGTCATACATGTAGTGCAGAATCTCGGTCGCGCCAGTCTGGTTATACCAGTTTGGCAGCTGCGAGTCCAAGATGTTGCGTGTGGTCATACGCACAGCGCGTTGATTTCCGCCCGTGTTGCGTGTGATGTCCAACAGCTTCGATCCATCGGTGGGTAGCGCCTGCTTCGCACCGGGCACGAGTGCTTTGGTGGCGTTGGTCACCGTAGCGTCGGGGCGCAACATGGCAACTTCACGCTGACCATCGTTGAGGTAGCGCACCAGCTCGTTGGCAGGCCAACGGATGGAAGTTGTGTCCTGAAGCGTGGTGACAACACGCTGGATGATGGATTGAGCTGTGATTGCCATGGTCTACCTCAAGCGAAGGGGCGAGTGCGAACGCGCATGGAGCCACGGATCAAGCCGTAGTTGCCCTCGATGCGCGAGCTGATTGTCTGTTTCGCAGCAGAGTCCAGCAGATATTGCGCCTGTGCGAAGTTTGTGAAAGGCTGGTCTGGAATCTGCATGGCGCGTGCGATTGCGCCAGACACGATGGGGTCGATCCAGATGTTGTACAAGTCGTCATCCAACTGCGTAGCGTTGCGCGTCGGGCGCAGGTTCACCGCTACGACGACGGTGTATTTACCGTCTGGTGGCGGCGACAACATCAGAGTGAATGTGTTGTCCGTGCGATCCGAGTAGAAGCCGCGTGGCTGGGCTTGCCCTGTTGGCATGTCGTTGCGGATGGCCTCGAACATGCCGGGGTTTAGCTCTCTACCATCAACCGTCACACCCATGATTCGGTTGATCTCGTGGTACTGCGTAGGCGGGTCTAGGTCGTACTGCACCTTGCCCGCTGTGGTCTTGAACGGGTCAAGGTTCTGACGCAGAGTCAGAGAGCTCTCGGCGAACTCAATCGCCGAGTTAAGCAGAACCTGATCCACCATGGGCTCTGAGCAGCCGGGCAAAAACGGCAGGATTCTAGGGTAGAAAGCGCTCAGAGGTTTCATGGTGGGCTACCTTATTCAGCAGCAGGGGCTTGCTCTTCTGCGGGGACTTCCGCAGGTGTGTCGGCGGATTCTACCGCAGGTGCCGCCTTTTTGCGAGTTTTCGGTGCAGCTGCTTCTGCGGCTGCCATGTTGGAGTGCAGGTTGGCCAACTCTTGACCGCGCTCGGTAAGTACCCAGTCTTGGTCTTCCATGCGGGCCAAGATGACGATTTCGCCGTCGATGATGGCGCGAACCTTGTTGTTGAGGGTTTCGCCACCGAGGCGAGCCATGAGGTCAAGTGCGTTCATGTATGTTCTCCAGAAATGAAAAGGGGCCCCGAAGGGCCCCTTTACTGTATCACCGATCAGGTGGCAGAGCCAACCACAGCGGTAACCAAGGCTTCAGGTTTCACAACCTTGCGGCCATACACAGCCAGACCACGGACGATGTCGCCGAAGTCAGTCTGGTTACGCAGAGGCTCAGTCTTGTTGATGGTCATGGCGAAAGACGTAGCAGCCTTTGTACCAGCAACCATAATGCGACGGGCCTTAGCACCGGACACGACACCACCAGCGGAGGTAGCGGACAGACCGGCCACCAGAGCTTTACCAGCTTCGCCGCGTGGCAGCAAGTTGCTGACGTACACGCTGAAGCGGTCCAGCATACCGATCTTGCCGGTACGGATGGTGCTGGCTTGGTCACCAGTGAAGTACGCCTGAGCGATGCTCGATTGCATCAACAGCTGGCGGTCATAGGGGCTGATGATCAAGAAGCGGCCATCTTCAGGCACGTTCTGCTCGTCCAACACGGTGGACATACGCAGGATAGCCTTCAGGACGTTCTCGGGGGTGGCTTGGTCGATAGGAGTGGTATCTGTGCCCAAGTTGTAGGCAGCAGAAATCTTACCGGCGGTTGCACCTTCGTTGGCGGCAGCTGGGCCTTCGGTCACGAAGCTGTTGAAGAACACTTCGTTTTCGATGGCGATCTTCAGTTGCTTGGCAGCGTCTTCGGTGAACATGTTCATCAAAGCGATGTCAGACTGATAGGCCAGCACGTCGTTGACTTGCACGCCGAAGTATTTGCCCTTGTTCACTTGCATATCTTGGAAGATAGGAGTGGGGACTTCGTACGACAAGTTTTGGCCGACGGTGTAGTCGCTGATGCTGATCGAAGGAGCCAAGCGGATGCGAACGGTGTCGCCTTGGTTCTTCAACTCGCCTTCGTAGTCAGTGTTAGTGACTTCGGACAGCATGGTGTTCTGGTAGAACTTGGCCAGCAACTTGCCAGACCACAGGGTCGGGATGAAAGCGCCGGAGTACGAAGGGTTGGTGTCAAATGCACCAGAGCCCGTGACAGGATAAACAGCAGCCATTTTGGCCTCCTAAATTAAAACAGGTTGGGTTGTAGACCTGCTTCCAGAGAATTACGCGGTGACGCGTCCTTCCTTGTAAGCCAAGTCAATTTCAGCTTCAAGTTTGCGTGCCTCGTCTGGCTGCCCACGTGACCCCAACTCCACCGACTTTTTGAACATCTGTTGGATGTCCCGGTCTGTGTAAATCTTGCCTTTTTGAGGGGCAACTGGGGCGCTGGAGGCGCTTCGAGTCGGCTGGACTTGACGTGCGATCTCTTCGGCCTTGCTGTTTGTAGGCTCCACAGCGGGTGCAAGCGACTGCTTGAACAGACCGATGTAGTGTGCGATACCTTCAGCGTCGCCACGGTTGAACGCTTCCTGCGCAACAGTGAGTCGTGGGCCACGAAGCAGCGGGTCAACTTCATTGAGCCAAGCGATCCACTTGGGATCGACGTTGACGGCCTGAAAGTCGGGCACCAGACGGTGCAACCGCTGCTCAAACGAGGCTTCGGATACTTGATTGCCGGTCGTGTTCAGCTGCTCGCGCAACTTCTCGTTCTCGGCTTTCATGGCATCCAGTTCACCACGAAACTCTGCTGCCACTTCGCGGGCAACTTTGCGTTGGACTTCAATTAAGTCCGAGCCGAATGCTTCAACGTCAGCATCCGTTACCAACTTCTCTGCCTGAACAGGTTTGACTTCTGGCTTCGGTGCTTCAGCGGCCTTACGGAGAGACTCCATCTGGCTCTTGAGCTCACGAATATCAGAGTGCAAGCGAGGCACTTCTGCGTCGTACATACCCTTGAGGGTCTTGTACTTCTGCTGCCATGTCTCTTCTGCTACGACAGGTTCTGTCGGTTCTGGCTTTGGCTCAACAGGCTTTGGCTCAGCGGGCGCAGGGGTTGGTTCCGGGGTAGGCTCTGCTGGTTTTGGCTCAGGGTTTTGAGCTTCGCTCAGCTGCTTCTCTAACACTTCCAGTGCGTCTAACTGGTCTTGTACTTGTTTTGGCAATGCCATTTGGGGTTTCCTTTAAGCTCCAACTCTGCTTAGGGCTCCTGCTGCGGTCTGCCTTACACATAATGGTTTGCTGCGGATAAAAACCGGTCAGTTTCCTAACCGGGCGAGAATCTCGGGCGATTTTTCAACCGCTTCGAGAAAATCTGTTAAGGCCTCTGCCCGACCTTGAAGACGGTGGATGCGGGTCATGTCTTCGGCAACCACCAGAGAAGTTTTCACTTCATCTAGCTTTGCTCGAAACAAGTCCAGCAGCGCTTCGTTTTCTGGATGCTTACAGCGGTACAACGCTTGTATGTGCTTCCGGTCAGGCTTCTGGCCTACAAAAATCTTCATGTGTGGATTCTATACAACAAATTCACAAAAAGTCAAACACCGTTGGGACGTGCGGACATCATATTTCCTTCACGACCACCAACTTGGCTGCCGTCCGGCAACATATTCTTTGGTGCTGGGCCCTGCGTCATACCGGGCGCTTGTGGCAGCGGCTTACCGTCTGGGCCAACGCCCATGACCATCTGCAGCTGTTGTTGCAGCTGCGCGATGATCTGTTGCTGCTGCTCCATAGTGCCGATCTGCTTGCGGTTCGGAACAATGCGATCAACGTTGCCGCTGAGGTGTTTAGCTTGGCCGCGCAACAGTTCTGCTGCCCCGTCCATGCCAACAATTTGCTGAGCCACTGGGCTGTTGAGCACGACCTGCAAGAACTCGTTACGGCGAACGGCTTCGGCCTCTTTGACCACCAGTGAGCTAGCGCCCTTGGCCACGATGCTGACATCGCCGACCAAATCGGGATCATCGCTGTAGCGCAGGTTGTCTTGGTACAGACGTTCGATGGCCGGGGTGATGACATCGTGGTCGATGTTGCTGATGACCTGCTTGATGCCCTTGCCAGCGTTGCTGATCAGCATGGATAGGCCAGACGACGTACGGCCAGCGCCCGGCGTGTTCTCACCGGTCATGTAGCGAGGGATCATTGTGTCTTCGTCAGCGCGGGCACTGAACTTCTCAAACACAGCCATGAGTTCCTGAGCGTTGCTCTGAGGCTGGAAGAAGCTGATCGGTGCACTGTTGTCGCCCACGTCGGACGCAGTGAACTGCCAGATTTTCCATGGGTGCATATCAGTGATGTCCTCACCCTGCGGCAAGCGACTCACGTTCACGCCGACTTGAGGGCCAGAGCTGATACCCATGTTGTTGGCCAGCGCACGGGCCGAGGCGTTCACCATAGACTGTGCGTCGCGGCACAGGTCAGTCACACCCTTGCCGTCCACGGAGCCGGGCAGGTTTTCGTAGCTCGACAGGTAATACGGCTTGCGGCCCAGCGGGTCGTAGTTCAACACGGCGCGGATAACGACCGAGCCGATCAGCCACACTTCGCATGGATACGTCAGGCTGGCGTCAGGAATCTCTTTCTCCGTCAGGCCCCAGTCCAGCAGCAGGCTGCCCTTGACCGAGTCCCACAGCTGAACCGCATCGACGAGATCACCAGAGATCACAGCGTCGGTGGTGTACTTGCCTTCGGCCTGAGCCTTCGACGAGTCAGTCCACAACCACTGCTTCATGCCCATGGTGCCGAAGTCGTTCAGCACAGTGCGGATGGCGTCGTTGTTGTAGCCGGGCACATCAATCAGCGCCTGCAGGGCTTCGGCTGTCATGCGATGGCGCTCGATCACATAGCCGTCGCCAAGGTTCCACGACCATGCGGCCCAATAGATCATGAACGGGTCTACGCGCTCCCACTCGTTGCGCACTACCTCGACAGGCGCGAGCTTGCCGTTTTGCCACTGCATGGTCTTGCGCTTGCGCTTGACTGGGCCCTTGATCACGGCGAACGGGAAGGTGACGATGTCGTCGAGAAACTCGTTGAACGCCTTGTGCCAGCCACCCTCGGCAAGTTGGTCTTCCATCTTGCGTTCCATGCGGTCGATGCGCTCCGCAGACTCTTCTTTGAGCATGCGGTCAGCTTCGTCTTTCATCTGCGTGGCCAAAACGCGCAATTCCTCTTGTGAAGGTGGAATCCCACCCATCTCCAAATGCTGCATGAGCTGCTGCATCAAGTCCTGCTTGAGGCCTTCAATGATTTCAGGTGGCATCTCTGGGTTAGGTGTGCCCTCGATGCTCCACGGCTTGTCAGAACCAGAACCTAGCAGCGTATCACGCAACCAGCTCGTGGCAGCCCGGCACTTAACAGATGTCAAGTTGACGAAGATGTCGGAGCCACCTTGCTCATTGATCTCGGCGAGCTTTTCTGGATCGTACTCACCGTTGCGCTGGCGCAGGCACTGCAGCATGCGCTCCTCTAGCTTACGCTTGGCTATGCGGGCACTGTCCCAGCGTTCACGAACATGAGCGGCCAAGCCCTGAATAACTGGCGTGTTCTGCATTTCGTCGCTGCGACGTTTAGACTCAGCTTCGAGGTCGGATGCGCGTGCGACGGGAATGAGTGCGATGCCTGTGGCCATGGTGGCTCCAAGAGAATATTGCCTAAATTGTAACCCCCACCCCGACTAGGTCAAGTGTATGCGTACTTTACCTTCTTCACTTCGCGCCGCTGCGGGGCCATGCCGAAGCCACGGATGTTCATGTCGATCACCGCGCAGCCGTACTGCAGGGCGTCGTGGGAGTGGCTGAACTCGTTCTTGTCCGGCTTGTCTTCCATCTCCCCGGACTTCTTAACCTTGTACCTGTAGCCCGAGCGAAAACCCTTGATTAGCTTGGCGCAGCGCGGGTCGACGAGAAACATCGCTTTGCCCTCTAGCTGCTGGCTGAGCAGGCGCTCGACTGCCGAGATGCGTTTGACCGGGTCGTTCGATGGTGGCTTCACACACTTAAACCCGGCCTGCTTGAGCTGGTCGACGAGCGTGAGCTCACTGGCTTGCTGCTTCATGAACCCCGCCGGGTCAGGCGCGGCCACGAACTGGTAGCCGGGGTATGTGTTGGCGATGTGCGGATTGAGCTTGGTGTTGATGAACGTGTCCAAGCCCATGTTCTCGCTGGTCAGCTCCCCAAGCACCAGTACCCGACCACGCGGGTCACGCTGCATGAACACTGCCGACGGCGTGCGCCCGAAGTCAATCCCGATGGTGATGGGGTAGTCAGCGTGCTGGATGGGCTTCAAATTCTCTTTGGCCACGTGGAAGTCGGCTGTGAACGTCTTGTCGTAGACCGGCAGGCCGGACAAGCTCTTGCCCCACTTACCATGCACGTACACGTCGATCCAGTCTGGCGACTTGCCCTCGCACAGGTCTTCGTAATAGTTGGACGGCAAGTGCTGCACCCAGTCGGCCTCGTCGGACAGGCCGCTCGGCTGGATGGTCACGTGCACCTTCTCGGGGTCGGCGTTGGTGAGGTACTGCTCCCAGTGTGCGTCGAGGTCAGGCGGGTTGGTCGCGCCCCAGACTTTCTTCATCTGCTGGCCGTTGTCATCCACGCAGCCCTGCACCGGGTTGCCCTTGTCGTCGACACCCCACTGAGGGCGGTGCGGCACCATCATGCCGTTAGGATACCGACCCAGACGACCCGTCAGCGCGTCGAACACGTCCGCGTTGATCTCTCGCACCTCATCCACCATGGCGAACGACAACTGCAGCGAGAGGAGACGACGCACGTCGTTGGCATCATCCAGCCCCCGAAACAGGACGTCACACTCCACGTCGTCGAACCTGAGCGTGAAGCGCAGCTCCGTGCGGTGGTACACCCCGGCTTGGCCTTCAGGGAACAGGCCCAAGAAGTCTTTGATCGTCGAGTCCAGCAACATCTGGCGAGTGTTACGCACCACTGCACAACGAGAGCGGCGGATGCCATCGGCACAGGCTGCCACCTTGCGAGCCTCGATCGGAATCTTCATCAAAGATGCAGTGGTCTTGGTCGAACCCACTGGCCCCACGATGAAGCTCTGGAACTTGTCACTGAGTAGGTACGGCGTTACGCTGTTGACCGGGGTGTAGTTGACGCTCATGTGTAGTCGTCCCCTGCATACTCGTAATTCTCGTCTTCAGACAAAAATAACGGCGTTTTTTGCGCAATTTCTGCAATTTCATGGGTGTTTTGGGGGGTCTCAGCCTCCAAAACCAGCGTTTTTGGGGCCGAATTGGGGGTGCTCGGCAGGTTAATTGTGATCGAAAAACCGGGCCCAGAGGCCTGACCGAGGCTGTTTTTGGGCTTCAAATCACCCCAATCGACCAAGTTTTCGATCATTTTTGCCCTCGTCGCGGCTGGCACGTCGGGGTCTTTGGCCATGTGGTACGCCACCGGCAGCAAATCTTCGGCCAGCACCCGACTCTTCGCTGCAAAAGAGAAGCCATTCTCCTTGAGCTCGGTCGTGTACGCGTCCAAGTAGCGTTTGTACTGGGGGTTTGCTGCTATTTGATCAAATTCTGACTGCGTGAGGCCTTCTCCTGCAATCACACTGCTGATCGGCAACATGGCCCCAACATTGTTTCGCGCTATGGACAAGGCAAGTTCACGCAGCAGCTGATCGGATGTGATTGAGCTGTGCATGCCCGAAAGATAACACAGGAAAAAATTTTTGGGAACGCTTTGTGAGCGGGGTGGGTAAAAATAAATGGGGGGTATGTGGATAACTTGGTAACTAAACAATGGAGTTGTTGGTAGTTTGATGGAACCTAAAAAATTGGCCTTGTTATGAGAGCCACGGATAAGGCTAGACCCCGGGGGTGG